>ENA-UPTA01002196-UPTA01002196.1-activated-sludge-metagenome-genome-assembly--contig:-NODE-2196-length-20396-cov-24.327467_pt1 | contig 20396 bp, 21 predicted proteins | sample MGYA00238184_ERZ773361 | MGnify/ENA primary metagenome ERZ773361 (study PRJEB29100, sample SAMN05720205) | activated sludge metagenome | isolation source: anaerobic digester from wastewater...
TGAACAACTTAATTTATTTAATTTCAATCAAATATTAACGCATCAGTAATGATGTTAATTCTTTATTCAAATGTTTGTTGAAACTTCGCGGAAGCGTCGTATTAGTTCCGGAAGATAAGCTTAAAGGGTTTAATTTTTTTAGAGGCGGAATAATTAAATAAAGATTCCTCAGTTAGCTTTATTTCCTGCCCTTCTGCTTCATTCAGGCGGGCATGTGAATGAGAGATCAGGAAGGATGAAAGCAGCTTTATTAGAAATCTCTTACAATTTACCGCTTTTACTTTTGTTTTTTATAATAACCGTTACCGGAAAATAAAAGCTGAAAGACAGAAAAATCTTATCTTTGCTGCCCTATGCACGAACTTTCCATTGCAACAAGTATCATCGAAATTGCCGAAGATTTTGCCCGCAGCCACCAGGCAGAAAAAATCAACCGTATCGAAATTGAAGTAGGTCAGCTTTCCGGTATCGTTAAGGAAAGTTTGGTGTTTGCCCTTGAATTGGCAGTGAAAAATACGGTGCTGGAATCTGCTGAAGTGGTAATTACGGAAATACCCGGAAAATCTATCTGCCAGGCCTGCAAGCACGAATTTGACAATCCCGACTGGTACACGCCATGCCCGGAATGCCAATCAATGAATACAGAAATAACCGCCGGTAAAGAATTACAAATAAAATCCATTTTTACAGGCTGATTTTGTAACTTTGCAAAAAACAAAAACTTTTTATTATGTGCGATACATGCGGTTGCAGTGACCCAAATGCGGGAGTCAGTTACCATAAGCCCGGTGAAGAACATACGCATCAGGCGCCTCATAACCATACTCATGAACATCATTACGAGCATGACCATGAGCACGAACACGGCCAGGAACATCACAGCCATACTCATCATCATGCATACGCCCACGAGCATGCTCACGATGCACATACCCACAACCATGACCACAGCCATGAACATACCGGCCACCAGCATGAACACGACCATACTCACGAAAAAGAATATAAAATAGAACACGATATTCTGGACAAAAACAAAATGTTGGCCGAACGCAACCGTGGTTATTTTGATGCAAAAAAAATAAAAGCCATCAACCTGGTAAGCTCTCCGGGTAGCGGCAAGACTACCCTGCTTGAAAAGACCATTTCGCAACTGAAACAGGAACTTTTACTATATGTCATTGAAGGCGACCAGCAAACCATGAACGACGCCAACCGTATTCATGCTACCGGCGTTCCGGTAATACAGATAAACACGGGTAGCGGCTGTCATCTGGATGCCGAAATGGTCAGCAATTCGGTAAAACAGCTTGATGTGGCCGATAACTCTATCCTGATGATTGAAAATGTTGGCAACCTGGTATGCCCCGCCCTCTTCGACCTTGGCGAATCACACCGTGTTGTCATTATCAGTGTGACCGAAGGTGAAGACAAGCCGCTCAAGTACCCTCACATGTTTCATAGTTCCGACGTCTGTATTATCAACAAAACTGATCTGTTGCCTTATGTAGATTTCAGTGTTGAAAAAGCAAAAGAATACGCCCTGCAGGTAAATCACCATTTACAATTCTTTGAAATCTCCGCTAAAACCGGCGAAGGCATGGATACCTGGCTGGGATGGCTGAAAAAACTTTAACAAAACCTTAATTTTTTATCATTTCTTTTTGTTATCGAAAATTATTTTATTTTTGTGCCAACTTTTTATAAAAAAGTAACACATGAAGGTAAAACGTTTTGGTGTATCGCTTGATGAAAGTATCCTGGCTGAACTGGATCATTTTGTCAACCTGCGGAAGTTTCCGAACCGTTCGCAAGCCATACGTTATCTGATTTCCAATTACCTTGTTGAAGAAAAAGCTGATGAGAATAAAATTGTGGCAGGGAGTATTGTTTTGGTTTACGATCATCATAAAAGGGAATTGCAAAGCAGATCAACCAGTATTCAACATGATTATCACGAAACCATCCTTTCGGTGATGCACGTACACATCAACCACCATAATTGCCTTGAAACCATTGCTGTGATGGGCAAGGCCAGCAAATTAAAAGAACTGGCCGACAAGCTGATAGCTATTAAAGGTGTGAAACACGGGAAGCTGGTTATAACAGCTACCAGTTAATTTTTTTTATTTCTATGGTAACACTATTTTCAAAAAAGATAACACATTAATCATGAAACTAATAAATAACAGTATTCTCTTTCTCCTGGCCCTGATACTTTGCAGCCCTATTCAAATCAAAGCCCATGAAGAACCTGCCAAAACACTGAAAGAAAAGAATCAGAAAGAAGCGGAAAGAAAAAAAATCAAAGATTCCAAGATAAAATCGCTTGTCTTATATACCATCATATACAACGATAAACAACAGATTGAAAAAAAAGAAAAAACGTTTGTAATGAAATACAATGAACACGGCAATTTCATCAGCGTTGAAGCTTATAAAAATGACTCATTAAATTTAACTGTAAGTTATGAATACGATGGTAATGACAATATAATTTCCGATATTGATTATTCCCCGCAGGGTTTGCCCCTGGAAAAAAACTTATACACTTTTGATATGCAAGGGCGGGTTGTTTCAGGCAAATCCTTTATTAAAGAAGATTCACTGGAAGGCCGCTTTGTCATTGAAAAAAGTAATAATAAAAAAAAGCTTGATTTTATTAAGTACAAAGCAGATAACAGCACGGATTATAAAATCACATACGCTTATGATGATGATTTTGACAAGACCGATTATACGGAAGCAGTTAAATACAATAGTGACGGTACGATAAATATAAAGGTAACCAAAAAATATAATGATAACTTCCGGCAAACTGAAAAAGCTGTATATGATGGCAGTGGAAATAAATTGTATTTTTTTACTTATGAATACGACAAATCGGGGAATAATGTAAAAATATCAAAATCAAAGCCGGATGGAACGATTGATTGGTCGGATAATTATTCGTTTGATAAACATGGAAACTGTACGGGCATGAAAAGTTTCGACAGTAAAAATATGCCGGTAACCGAACTCATATATGATTATGAATATTTTAAGTAAATTGAAAAAAGCAGATATGCGCATTTGTCAAAAAATTTTTTATGTTGTTTTTGCGCTCTTCGCCATGAATAACATATCTTCCATAGCGGTAGCCCAGGAAGGTGATTCAACAAAAATTCCGCTCACACCCAAAGCCATAACATTTAATATTGAATTGGATGAATACCAGGAGCTCCTCAACGGCAGGCCGTCATCCGATGGAATATTTTCAGGACTTGTTACCCTGAAGCCGGGCGAAAAAGTAGGTGAGCACGATACCGAGCATTACGAGGAGGTATTGGTTGTTTTGAGCGGAGAAGGTCAGATGATTTTTAAAAACGGCAGTTTGCTGGAATTAAAGTTTGGTGTTTTGGCTTATTGTCCGCCTAATACGGCTCATAATGTTAAAAATACAGGGAAAAAGCCCTTAAAATATTTATATATTGCTACGGATACGGAAAAGTAATTTTTTATTGAAAATAATTATCCTAAAGCACTTTTTCCTATTCACATCACACTACAAAAGAGAAACAAAGAATTAATCACATAAACATAAATCGGGCAAACTGAAAGAATTAGCTGATAAACTTATCGCCATAAAAGAAATAAAACACGGCAAACTGGTAATCACAACAAAAGAATAATTTTTTTTTAAAATGAGAGTAACACGTTTTTTAATATTAGTAACAATTCTAGTACTTTTTTCTATCCAAAACATGGCACAGTTGCCTTTTATCACAGATAACAGTGGGACTGTCGGACAATGGACAAAACAAATTGAAATGTCTTATGGTATTGGTTTCGACAACGGACACCGGTGCACTAAATCTGTGGCAGAAATTTCCCCGGTGCTAACCGTGGGTGTTCACGATAAAGTGGATATTGTATTAGGTTATCCATATCTTTTTTTATCGGAAGTTGATGATTCGGTTATTTCAAGGTATTCCGGTTTCTCGGATTTATGCATAGAAGTAAAGTATCGTTTCCTGGATTATAAATTCTTATCACTTGCTATTAAACCAGGCATTTCATTTCCCACAGGCAATTATAAAATCGGACTGGGTAATGGCCGTTTTGGATATTCAGCGTTTCTCATTACAACATTGTCATTTAATAAAATATTTGTTCATTCAAATTTTGGCTACATAAGAAATGAGAACAGATGTGGCGATGCTAAGGATATTTGGCACGCTTCTATTGGGTTGGATTATAATATCAGAAATGGGGTTCATGCTATTTTGAATGCCGGTGCCGAAAAAAACCCGGACATAACTTCAAATATACCCTCTGTATTTACAATTTTGGGGTTATACTGTATGTTGAATGAACATGTCGAAATTTCAGTTGGATATAAGTTAGGTTGTACTGAACCTGAAACAAAACACTCATTTATTGCAGGATTGACATTTAGATTTTAAACTTAATCAAATAATTATGCACATACCCGATGGTTATTTAAGTCCGCAGACCTACGTGCCTCTTTACGGCGCTTTTATTGCTGTTACGGCGGTTGCCGTTAAAAAAATCCGGAAAGAAGTTTCGGTAAAAAACATTCCTTACCTTGGCATGGCTGCAGCATTTTCATTCATTATCATGATGTTTAACCTGCCCATCCCGGGCGGAACCACGGGGCATGCGGTGGGGTCGGCGCTTGTGGCCATCATTTTAGGACCCTGGACTGCTGTGATTGCTGTTTCGGTGGCCCTGATCATCCAGGCCTTTATATTCGGTGACGGCGGCATTACCGCCATCGGGGCAAACTGTTTCAACATGGCGATCTTCATGCCTTTTGCGGCATATTATCTTTTTAAAATCTTTTGCCGCCATGGTGAAAAAAAATCCGGAGTCTTCTGGTCATCGTTTGTTGCCGGTTATATCAGCCTTTTTTTAGCAGCGGTACTAACAGCCGTAGAATTTGGCATTCAGCCTATGATCGCTCATTCTCCTGACTTGAAAGCGCTCTATTGTCCCTACGACCTGAAAATTGCAATTCCAGCTATGGCTATTGAGCACCTGGCACTGTTCTGTATTGCCGAAGGTCTGATCACAGCAATGATTGTGATGTATTTTTACAGGCACGAAAAACCATTGATCTATGCGCTAAATAAAGGAGGGCACCATGAATAAGCTTCAAAAAAAGATTTTGGTTTTTCTTATTATTTTGACGTTACTGACACCTGCCGGAATTTTATTGCCGATATTCTTTAACGCCGGTGATGCCTGGGGCGAATGGTCGGCCGAAACAGTTAAAGATATGATCGGCTATGTTCCACAAGGATTGGCAAAATATACCGACAACTATAAAGCTCCATTGCCAGATTATTCAGCAAATAGTGGGGATCCGTCGGTAATACATCAATCGGGGTATTATATTTTATCAGGTGTGTTAGGTGTTATAATCATTCTAATTGTCATGTTTATTATTTCCAAAATAATCGTAAAAAAGAATGGATAACAGCACTCCTGAATTTTTGCTAAAGCCGGAAGTACCCGTAACAAATCAAACACCAGGGCATAAATCAGGATTTGGTTTTATCGACCGCACGCTGAAGGCTACGGCAAAGGCTATGAATACAGTGTATTACCAGGCCAATAATTCATCAAAGCCAACATTTACCGGTAAGCTTCACCCTGCAACCAAACTATTTTCATTGATTTATATCATTGTCATCATCAGCATTGTGAACAGCCCGGCAGCCCAAGGTATTATAAGCGGCATGCTGTTCCTGTGTTTTGTATTTTCTTCATTCAATCTTGTTAAAACATACAAACGGCTTCTGGTATTCGGCTTTTTCTTTGGATTTATCGTCGTTGTTCCGGCAGCATTCAATATTATCACTCCTGGAAAAACACTCTGGCATTTGTTTTCTTTTCCCAAAGAATACCGGTTGTGGATCTATCATGTGCCCCAAAACATTGATGTAACTGAAGAAGGGGCCCTACTGGTCCTGCGTTTCTTTTTCAGGGTATTCAATTCAATATCCATCACCTACCTGGTGGTGTTCAGCACCCCGTTTGCCGAGCTTATTAAATCACTGAAGACACTGTTTATTCCTGATACTTTTCTGATGGTCATCATGCTGGCATACAAATACATTTTGATTTTGAGCCTGAGTATAGAAGAAACATATTTTGCAATGAGATCAAGGCTGCTGGGACATGTCCGGAATAAGAACATCCGCATATTGATTGCCGGACGAATTCATTACATTTTTCGCCGGTCGAAACAGACTTACGAATTGACTTATCTGGCGATGGTTTCGAGAGGATATACCGGAAAAATAGTCCTTGGCCGGCCACAAAAAATAATATACACCGATATCATCGTACTGACTATTGTTGTTGCGTTTGGAATCACAATTTCGTTTATATAACTATGGAAGACTTTTTTTTACTTGATCATGTAAGCTATTTTTATCCCGGGAATGTCAAAGCTGTTGACAATATATCCCTGAATATTAATAAGGGCGGGCTCTTTGCAATCATCGGGCAAAACGGTAGCGGAAAATCCACCTTGTTGAATATCATGAATGGTTTGATATACCCGGCTTCAGGAAAGATCTTTTTTGACGGGTCAGCGATATGCGAGAAATCACTTCAGAATAAAGATTTTAATAAAAATTTTCGCAGCCGTGTAAGTTATATTTTTCAGAATCCTGACATTCAATTATTTTGCCCCACTGTAATGGATGAACTTTTATTTGGTCCGCTGCAGATGGGAATTCCTTACGACATGGCCATTGAACGAGCAAAACAAACCTTGAATTTTGTTGGCATCACTGAATTAAAGGACCGTCAGGCATTAATGCTTTCAGGCGGAGAAAAGAAAAAAGTAGCCATAGCCTCGGTGCTCACCATGAATCCTGATGTAATTTTAATTGACGAACCTATTGCCGGGCTTGATCCGAAGACGCAAACATTTTTTATTGAACTGATCATAGAATTAAATAAAAATGGGAAAACAATCATTTTCAGCACGCACCACCTTGACCTGATCGACCACCTGCAACCAACAGTAGCAGTACTTTCAGAAGATCATACGATTCAAAAAACCGCAGCTGCTTCCGAAATCCTGAATGATGAACAGTTTCTGATCAGTGTAAATCTGATACATGAGCATGTTCACAAGCATGGCAATGAGGTACATGGTCATTTTCATTCACATTATGTCTTTCATAAGCATGAATGAGGTATAACGGTCATTATATCTGCTGTATAAATCTTTTCAAAAACTCAAAAGCCGCCAACAGGTTTTCTTCAGCCTGCGGGGTCAGAGCTTCTACGAAATCAAACTCATAGGCTTTGATATGCAGCACGTAGGTTTCAGGTTGTTTATGATAGATTTTCTGACACAAATCAAGCACATACGAAACAGAAACTGCATGCATGGTAAACTCGATAGTGGCGTCATTCGGCGACACTTTTTCCAGTTTGTAATTATCAACATCCGCAACCGAGGCATCTACAAAGATCACCGTATCGTAATCAGCTATCGTGGCCGAATCTTCGATATTTAACTGGTAGTTGCAATCCGTAAACACATTATCAATCTTTTCTTCTGCAATCCATTGATCCATCAAATTAATAAAGCGTTCCCCCAAGCCGTCATCTTGTCGTCCAGGGTTGCCATATCCATAAATCAATATTTTTTTCATAAGCTCATTCATTTATTAAAAGGGCTGAAGCCCTGGCATTATTGATAATAATTTAATAGCCCCGGCCTAAAGGCCGGGGCTATTAAATTAACTTATTAAGAATAAGGGTTTAGCCCCTACCCTATTATTTATGATCTGTAATGATCCAACTCATTCCCTTTCGAATCGTACATTTTAATATCGAGAGGCATCTTACCTAATGCGTGTGTGGCACAGCTCAGGCAGGGATCATAAGCTCTGATGGCTATTTCCACAGCGTTTTTCATGGGTTCGGTAATTTCTTTCTGTCCACTCATCATCTTCTTTGCCACAAAATTCACCGATTGATTCATAGGCTCATTGTTATTGGTAGTAGAAACAATAAGATTGGCCATCACTATCTGGTCATCATCATTAATCCGGTAATGGTGGAAAAGAGTACCCCTTGGAGCTTCTATAAGACCAACACCTTCTTTTTGCTTGGTTCCTTTAACCACGAGATCGTTTTTCTGCAGGTCAGGATCATTCAACAGTTCCTTTATCATTTCTCCGGCGTGCAGTAATTCGATCAGGCGGGCCCAATGGGTATGGAGACAATAATTGTTAGGTTTGCCGTTGGTATGAGCTTTGTAAATTTCAAATTCTTTCTGAGCCATCGGTGTAGGAATAAAGTCGCAGGTATTCAGACGAGCCAGAGGCCCAACACGATACCAACCTTTTTCTTTTCCCAGATGTTTCATGTAAGGAAACTTCATATAACTCCAGGAGCGTACTTCTTCTTCAATGTATTTGTAGTATTCCTGATAGTCAACATCATTGAGAATTTTGTTTCCTTCGGCATCCACCGCCCTGATGACACCGTGATACAAATCAAGAGCGCCGTCTTTTCTAACGAGGCTGAGATGGTTCGATGGGAAGTATGCGAAATTGTCAACAAAATCGCGGTTTTTCATGTAATAATCTTTGAAAAACTGCACTGCGCTATAAGCCCACTCTATCATCTTATCGATATTCAATGGGTCGGCACCTTTTAATAATGCATCGCGTTCTTCAATGCTGAGGTTTTTGTTGATACCGCCGGGTATAGCACCGGTTCCATGAATTTTTTTACCAGCTGTAACAGCAATTATTTCCTGGCCGAATTTACGCATAAGAACACCCTGAGTAGCCAATTCGGGGAAATTGATAGCGACACCAATCACGTTGCGGATAGCAGGGTCGGCATCGTATCCAAGCAAGAAATCGGGAGAAGCCAGGTGGAAAAAATGCAGTGCATGTGATTGGAACATCTGCCCATAGTGCATCAGCCTTCTCATCTTTTCGCCGGTCGGGGTAAGTCCGTGTCCGGTTCCTGCGCCAACGATTACGTCGAGTGCTTTAGCTGCTGCCAGATGATGGCTTACAGGACAGATACCGCATAAACGTTGTACCAAAACAGGCGCTTCCCAATAAGGACGGCCTTGCACGAAACGTTCAAATCCGCGGAATTCAACAATATGAAGGCGGGTTTGAGCCACATTCATATTGTCATCGAGGTGAATGGTTACTTTGCCATGACCTTCAACTCGTGTTACAGGTTCTATAGTTACTTTTTGTGCCATTATTATTTTTCTTTTAGATTAATCAAATTTTACTAATTCATAAGGTATGTTCAGTGTGTCGCCGGTAACCAGCGCTACTACGGCAGCCCAGATAAGATCAGCCCTTGGTGCACAGCCCGGTAAAAAGTAATCGATTTTAACGATTTCGTGACAAGGATACACTTTATCAAGTATCATAGGAAGTTCTTCATCATTAGGCATGATCTTTTCGGAGTTCAGTCCCACTGTAGGGCCGCCGAGGTACGCTTCTTCGAGACATTCCTTAACAGGAATACCATTGCGCATGGCAGGCAAACCGCCCATAATGGCACATTCGCCCAATGAAATAAGTATTTTACAATGCTTACGGAATTCTTTCAGCACTTCAATATTATCGCTATTACAGCATCCACCTTCAATGATTCCGATATCACATTCTTTTGTAAAAGTCTTAATATCATCAATAGGGGATTTGTTGAATTCGACAAGTTCGATAAGTTTTAATATACGGTCATCAATATCAAGTAATGACATATGGCAGCCAAAACAGCCGGCCAGTGATGTTGTTGCAACAATTGGTTTACTCATTTTTCAGTCCTCCTGGTTTATTGATGTGAATTTTCTATTTCTGAACCTATTACATTTTTATCGTACTTGCGTGATCCGATAGGCACGCTGAAGCCGACCTCTTTTTTCAGGATACAGCCGACGGGACAAATATCCATAGCTTTTTGTGCCAGTTCGTCGGACATGGTGGCGGCAAGTTTTCTGTCGATGTTGATTTGCAAAGTTTTTCCTCTGCCTTTAAAAGCAAAAATGCTGCGGCCTTCGCTGTCTTTGATTATACGCACGCAACGTTTGCAAAAAATACAACGGTTGCGTTCGAGGTAGATTTTCGGCGTGGTGGCATCGATTTCCCTGCGTTCAAAAGCATAAGGAAAACGGGGTACCATCATCTGGTATTTGTATCCCAGGCCCTGCAGGTCGCAGTTTCCACTTTTTTCGCAAGCGGGGCAGAAATGGTTGCCCTCTACAAATAACATTTCGACAATAGCTTTACGGATATCGTTGAGTTCGGACGTGATGTTTTCCACTACCATGCCTTCTTCCACAGGTGTGGTGCAGGCAGCCATTTTCCTGCCGTTGACATTTACAGTGCAAATTCTGCATGAACCGGCCGGAACAACGTCTCTCATATGACAAAGTACGGGGATATAGATGCCATTATCTGTTGCAGCATCAACGATACACTGGCCTTTGTTTCCCTTGCATTCTTTGCCGTCGATTGTGAATTTTACAGTTTCACTCATATTTATTATTCTTTATAATTGTTAATATCTGATTTTTGAATTATTCATGAACTTTGGGTTCGCGGCCAACCACTTCGCATGATTCGAGCACGGCTTTGTGCATATCGAAATTACTGAGAAAATCCTGGTCGTGAACGCGGGCATCGTACAATTCCTTGAAATTGCGGATCGTGGTAGCAACAGGGTTGGATGATGTCTGCCCAAGGCCACAACGGGTGGTTTTACGGAGTATCTCGCTCCAGGCAAGCATATCTTCTACATCTTTTTGTACTGCATGACCTTCGACCACTTTTTCGATAGCTTTTTTCAGAATCATATTGAAAGAACGGCAGGTAACACATGAGCCGCAGGATTCGTCGGCAAAGAATTCCATGAAATTCAGCACAACATCTTTCAGGAGGTCGCGTTTTTTACCGATTACAATCATGGAACCTCCGGTTGGCAAATCTTCCAGGGCTATTTTTCTGTCGAACTGGCTGGGAGGCAGACAAATTCCCGAGGGTCCGGCTACCTGAACAGCCTGAACATCTTCGGCACCAACCATATCGAGCATTTCTTTGATGCTCATACCCCATTGGATTTCATAAATGCCCGGGGTTTTGCAGTCGCCCGACACACTGATTACTTTTGTGCCTGACGATTCTTTTGTTCCCAAAGCATTGTGCCATGCACCGCCTTTATCCAGTATCCTGGCCACCGAACAGAAAGTTTCCACGTTGTTTACAATGGATGGTTTGCTCTTGTAACCTTTCTGTGCAGGGAAAGGAGGACGGTTGCGCGGTTCGCCGCGTTTACCTTCGCATGATTCTATCAGGCCTGATTCTTCACCGCACACATAGGCGCCTGCGCCAAACTGTATCCTGATGTCAAAGTCAACACCTTTGCCCAGTATATTTTTACCAAGGAGATTTTTGGCATACATTTCTTTGAGTGTATTTTCCAAAAATGCTTTCAGGTATTTGTACTCTTTTCTAACGTATAAGATACCTTCTTTAGCCCCGATGGCATAACCGCCGATAGCCATACCTTCGAACAACATTTCCGAGCGTTCGGTCATCAGTACCCTGTCTTTGAAAGTACCCGGTTCGCCTTCATCGGCATTGCATAACACATATTTATCACCTGATTCGCGTGAGCAGAAATCCCATTTTAATCCGGTAGGAAATCCGGCGCCGCCACGTCCGCGAAGGTTGGATTCTTTAATTTCTCCGATTACTGATTTGGGATCCATACCCAGGGCTTTGGCCAGTCCTGCTCCGGTTTGATGTGCATCAAAAATAACCGGGCCGGTCTTTTTGATATTATTTTTTACCATGGCCTTTATCAAGGCATGTGCATTATTGCCATCCCCGTACTCGGTAACCATTTCGGCTACAGCCTTTCCGGCACGCATGCCGGCAATGATGTCCTTCACTTTTTCACGGGTGAGGGAGGTAAAAACCACATCATTAATAATTGCTGCAGGCTCCTGATCGCTCATACCGATACAAGCGGTATAATGCAGGCTGGCTAATTCATCGGTTGTGGATTCTCCAAACCGGATACCGAGTTGTTTTTCAAATTCATCGGCAACATCAGCCATTCCCATCATGCAGGAAACAACGCTGTTGTTGAGGTAAACAGCATATTTCCCTACCGGTCGGCAGGTATAAAAATGATAAAACGAACGGGTTTGAATAACATCAACTTCCGAAATATGAAGCTGTTCCGCAATCACACCCACGGCTTCTCCGGAAACACAACCGAATTCTGACTGAACACAGGACAGGATATCCATCAGCCGGTAGGCATCTTTTCCGTAAGATTCGACAATACTGATAATTTTTTCTTTCATAGATGTTGGGTTTGTTTATGATTTTGATGGTTTTACATAATATGATTTTTAAGGGACAAATTTAGTAAAAATTTAATTCTATCACAATTAATCGAAAATTTTATTAATTAAACACATCTAACTTTTTTAAGTTTATAAAATTTTAACCAAAATAAAAATAAATAAAACATATTTAACAGAATACATATATTTTCGTGAATCAGGCACCAAAAAGCCTAAAAGCAAGTAAACAGGCAATAATAATTTGTACAAAAAAATACAAAAGTGAAATTGCAGACAGGCCAAAGACGTTTTACATTGTCATACGCTGACTGTGCCTGCCGGAAAAGGTTATGAGAGGTATCCATTACCTCCTGATGGCTACTAAATATTTCAATCAGGTACTATTCGGCAGTAATTCTTCCGGTAAGTTTCAGGAGGCCGTCGATGATGGTGAGCGGATGAGGCGGACAACCGGGAAGGTAAAGGTCGGGGGTGTGTTTTTCAAAAAAGCCACGGTTCAGCGCTTTGCTGTTTTTAAATACGCCTCCGCTGATAGCGCAAGTTCCCACGGCAATAAGTATTTTTGGATCAGGTATGGCCTCCCAGGTAAGTTCGAGCGCCTTAGCGCTATTTTCAACCAATGGCCCCGTTACCACGATACCGTCGGCATGACGCGGCGAAGCCACAAACTCAATACCATAGCGGCTGATATCAAAATTTACATTGTCAGTGGCATTCAGTTCGAGTTCACAACCGTTGCAACTGCCGTCGGAAACCAGGCGCAGTTTTAAAGACCTGCCAAATACCTTTATGATTTCTTTGCGAACTAATTCAGGATCAAAAAAAATGTGGTCCGTAGTGGATGAAACAGCAAGGCACGAACTGTTATTGGTGGCAATACGGAAGTTATTGGTAAACCTGATAATGCCTTCTTTACAACTGACACATTCGCCGCAAAAAACACACTGTCCCAGGTTGACGGTCAGCGGATCTTTGGATATAGCCTCCGACGGGCATAATTCCACACAGGCTTTACAGGCAGCCGGACAGGGATTGGAAGAAATCACCGGCAGTCCGTTGTTCAATAACGGAAGGGTTACCTGTTGAAGGTTTTTAATATACTGTCGCCCCTGGTGTTTTACAATTTTTATAGTTCTTAACATAAGCGCGAAGTTTACAGATCGTAACCACAATAGGACAGGTTAAAACTTTTATTACAAACAGGAAAATCGGAAATCTCATTGTTGCGAACAGCCAGCGCCAACGCCATCCAGTTGTGCAACGAGGCTTCTTTTATTTTATAATGAGCCAGTTTTCCGGTGTTATCCGTAACAGCACAGTGACATATCTCCCCCCGCCATCCTTCGGTAAGTGATATAGCAAAGCCGGAGGGCTGAAGCTTATACGCGGGAACCGGGTTATTGCTTTCGCCGGAAATATTGCAATGCGCCAGCATTTCCCTGATATATTTCAGTGACTGCCTTATTTCCAGGTCGCGGATTTTTGCACGGGCTTTCACATCACCGCTATGGAGCAGCACAGGCTTATGATTCAGGTTTTTATAAAAAGAATACGGATGCGACTGTCTTATATCTCTAGGGATACCAGCGGTGCGAGCCGCCATCCCTACGGCACCAATTAAGCGGGTTTGTGCCTCGCTGACGACGCCGGTCTGCTCGAAACGCGCGAGGACACTTGGCATATCAAACATCTTATCTACCACCTCGCAGTAGCGTTTTTCATAATTATCCAAATTCTGCAGAATAACTGCTACGATATCTTTATTGACAGGATATGGCTCATACCCTACCCGTATCAGTTTGCGTGCAAAACGATTTCCGCACCAGGCCATAAAAGTATTGATAATAATGGTGCGTAATCCTTGCAGAACAGCGCTCCCCAGCTGGAAGGCGACATCGGTGCACAAGGCTGACAAATCTGCCGTATGCATGGCAATGCGTTCCAACTCGGCAGCCACGGTGCGGGCTATCTGCATGTTGTGCGTAACCGGTATGCCTCCCAAAGCTTCCAGCACCTGACAGCAGGCCGAATTGTGCCCCACCACCGTATCACCAGCGATGCTTTCGGCAAGCACGGAGGCTGACAAAAAATTTTCTTTTTCAAGCATGAGTTTTTCTACCCCACGGTGCTGATAACCAAGATGTATCTCAAGGTGCAGCACTTTTTCGCCATGGCAGATAAAACGAAAATGTCCGGGTTCAATTATACCTGCATGTATAGGCCCCACGCCAACCTCATGCAATTCGTGGCTGCTGATGCCATAAAAAGGATAATCAGCCATTTTGGACACATCATCTACCCTGTCGAACGGAAAGCGCACCGGCTTAAGCCAGGGATGGCCTTCAAAACCAACACCATAGCGTTCATGAATTTCCCGCTCGAAAATATGCATACTGGTATGTACCTGAGAAAGCGATTTTATCACGGGTTTATCCGTCAGGCTGATAATACTTGATGCCACCCCAACGCTATGCGCCTGGTCGTTGGCAATGCAGCATATCAGCCTCAACCCCTGCTGTTCAGGCAGCGCATAGTAATTCACACAATGGCAGTGTTCATTGTGCAGCAGGCGCCCTACCTCTTCATAGAAACCAGTATAGTCCAGCACAGGAATCTGTTGCATTGGGATGGCTGCGTTATTTTCTATTTCTATGAAACTCATGTCAGTATATTTTGTTCTTTTCAGTGTTCGCCGGTATGGTTATTTTGGTAAAAAAGCAAGGGAATCACCTATCAATCCGAGCAGGCCGGCAGGCGGATAAATGCTTATTGCCAGCGTGAGGATCAATAGGATCAATTGCGGTACGCTCTCCCATTTACAGATTTTTTCTGCCTGTTCAAAGGTTTCGGGCTCCAGCGGGCCGAACAGTGTTTTGAAAAAATATTTGGCCAGGGTATAAATGATAAAACACAGCAGCAGCATAACCGGCACAGCCACAAAGGCATACCCGCCCGAAAACAGGGATGAGAAAATCATAAACTCGGTAAAAAACAATCCTGAAGGGGGAATACCCGACAGGATGATGAAGGCCAGGATCATCACGATGCCGCCTATTGGATTTATATCAAGGTAACGGCCCATGAGATACACCTTTTTGGTCTTAAACACCCGTATGATCTGAGCCATTTGGTAGAATATTCCGGATTTTACGAAGGTATGTATCACCAGGTGCAGTATAGCCGCAGTCCATGCGATACCTCCGGCGGCGATGGCTATGGCCACAAGGCCCATATTTTCAATGCTTGAATAGGCGATCAAGCGTTTGAAATTTTTGACTTTAACCAGATAAATGGCCGCTACCAGCACCGTCAGAAATCCCAGGATCATCAGCACATGATTCATCCAGGTAACTATGGATGAGCCCGATAAAAGCATATAAAACCTAAAAACCGCCACAAATCCCACATTCATCAGCGAAGTGGAAACCATTGCGCTGACTGGGCTGGGCGCCACTGAATGGGCGTCGATACAAACGGTATGCAACGGGAAAACACCCATCTTCACGCTGAAGCCTATAACAATCAATATGAACGCCAGTTGCAGCATTATTTTATCGGGCACCGCTGCCAAGGCCTGCGAAAGTCCTGAAAAAGTAAACACTTCGGCCACCGATCCGCCCAGGCTGAGATCGAGCAACAAAATACCGATAAAAGAAAAAGAAAGTCCGAGGGTGGAAATAAAAATGTATTTCCAGGTTGCTTCGATCGCCTCAGGTGTGCGTTCGTGGTAAATGAGCAAAGCAATAGACAGTGTGGTGGCTTCGGCAAAAACCCACATCAGGCCGATATGATCCGAAAGAAACACCCCGGTCATGCTGGCAACAAAAAACACCAGCGAAGCCATATAATAAGACCTATGGGCCAGGGTATCGTTACGTTTCTGCAGATATACAAAACTCTGAATAACAGTGGTTATAGTAACCACCGTCAGTAATGAGAGAAAAATCAGGCACAGAGAGTCCACCGCAAAATAGCCGCTAAAACCGACCTCTCTGAAAAAGATAACATACGCGGTAAAGGCAGTTTGCACCAACGAAAACACCGTCATGACCAGCAATTGCGCGAACCTGTTTTTCGCAAAAGCCAGTATCAGCGCGAGTACAATAACCGTTATAAAATATGCCAGCACCATCAGTCTTTCAGTTTACTTAATGAAGAAATTTCAAATTCTTTGGAAATGTACCGTATCCGGCTCATAAAAAAGCCAAACAACAACACACTGACCAGGATATCAAGCAGTATACCCGCATTGACTATCATCGGCATATTGTTGCCAACCGAAAAAGCCAGCAGCACAATGCCGTTTTCCAAAATGACATAACCAATCACGTGTGTGATGATTTTTTTACGGCTGACCATCAGAAACAGGCCCGTAAGTATGGCCGAAAAAGCTACCGTAAAATAAATGACATTGTAAAAATCCTGCTGCAAAGAAAAAGTGAGCATAAAACTCAGTACTATCAGCACCGAAACAATGAGCAGGGATGTAACTCCGGAAATAAAAGGTTCTACCTCGCGTTTGATGTTATTCTGCCTGATGGTTCTTTTTAAGAAATAAGGTACCAGGAAGGCTTTAAATACCAGAGTTTCTAGCAGGATAATGATCAGGTTGACCACATTCAGCTCGCGCAGCTCAATGAAGGCCACGCCAAAAAGCAGGAATCCCTGTACCATCAAGAGGTTAATAAGGGTAAACATCCGCACCGAAATAGCCGCATAAAACAAAGTGATGATGAAAATTATTATCAGCAGGGTGGCCATCTTTAAAACTGTTTGGTAATTATTAATAATATGCTGAAAAAGACAAGTACGGCGATGGGCGTGATGGTGAGTATTGCCTGGTTGTTAATACGCAGCCGGTGACGGGCCCTGAAGGATTCGACAATGCCTACCGACACGGCAAAAGAAAACTGCACGGCTAAAAAGATCAGCACGGCAAGGTACCAGGGCATTGACGGCAGGATAAACAGGTTAGCCATCAGGCTGCCAAAGACGGCAAACTTCAGGGCAGAGGCCAACTGTATCAGTCCCAGGTCGAAACCGCTGTTGTCGAGCACCATTACCTCGTGCACCATGGTGAGTTCCAGGTGTGTCTTAGGATCGTCGTAAGGTATGCGGCTGTTTTCTATCATGGCGATCTGAAACAGTATATATACCGCCAGGATAACTGCAAAAATGGCCAGGTAGGAATCAAGGTATAAGGTCTGAAAGATATCGTAAAACGTGGTATGCCCGGTAAACATGGCGAAAGCGGCCATCAGCACAAAAAAAGCCGGTTCGATAAGCATGGAATATAAGGCTTCGCGGCTGGCACCCATGCCCTCAAAACTGCTGCCGGTATCCAGGGCTCCTATGATCATCAGGAACTTTCCGGCAGCCATGACATAGGCAAAAAAGATAAAATCACCTTCAAAAGACAATATGCCGGGATGTTTTCCAAAAGGCAACAGCAACACTGCCATAAGCAGCGAGGCAAAATACACCAGCGGCGCCACCCTGAAAATCACACTGCAGGTATTGCTGTAAACCGCACCTTTTCTGAACAACCGCACGATATCCTTCATGGGTTGCCATACCCCCGGTCCTTTTCTGCCGCTGGCAATACTTTTTGTCCGGACGATAATCCCAGGAAAAAGAACGGTACAGAACACTATCAGTATAAGGCTTATCATGGTTATAAAATGTTAAACAAGGTCAGCAGGAGCAAGAGAAGAATCATAGCAAAGGCATACAAAATATAATGCTGGGTGTTTCCGGTTTGTATGACAGCCAGGCGTGATAATGCCCTGTTCAACCAGCCAACGGATTGCCCGTATAGTTTTTTCTCCATCATATCTTCGCTGAAAGTCTCAAAACTGCGGCTTTCGGGGAAAATGTCATCCTCATGCAAGGCGTGATACTGTGTTTTTACATTCACCAGAGGTCCGGCTATATCGGTAAAGTTTTCGGCATAAGAGGTGGCTGTGTATTGCCCTTTTTCAATGGCGCCATCATAAGCGCAGCCCCAGGTCCCGGAATGGGTAAGCGGCTTTTTCCTGGTCATGACAAACCGCCATAGCCACACCAGCCCGGTCAGGCCAATAAACAAGGCTGCCGCTACCCCTATTTTTTGAATCATAGGCAGGGCATACATCATATCGCTATTGCCGGCAATGTTAAAAGCGCGGCTTTCAAGCACAAAATTAACCGGCTGAATGGCCCATTGCGGAAACAGACCTATAAAGAGTATGGCGGCAGCAATAAGAAACAAAGGCGCCAGCATTAGCCCTGACAACTCATTTACACCAGAGATATCCACATGGCGCGATTTTCCCAGAAATGTCACACCGAAAGCCTTGGTAAAACAAAACACCGCCAACCCGCCAATGAGCACCAGGCTGATAATGGCCGCAAGCATCAGCACTTTAACGCCAATAGACGGTTCGTTAAGCCCGACAATGATGCCTTTATAAATAATAAACTCCGAAACAAAGCCATTAAAGGGTGGCAACCCGCAGATAGCCAGCGACGCTATCAGAAAAAGAATAGCCGTAACAGGGATTTTTTTTATCAGCCCGCCAAGCAGTTCGATATTCCGGGTGTGCGTTTTGAGGTAAACGGCTCCGGCACCATAAAACAACAACGACTTGAACAGGGAATGGTTGAGGACGTGAAGCATGGCGCCCGCGAATCCCAGGATGGCCAGCAGGGAGTTTTCAGCGCCCAGTCCGATGAGGCCAATACCGATTCCGATACCTATGATGCCAATATTTTCGATGCTGTGATAGGCCAAAAGTTTTTTCAGGTCGTGCTGCACGATAGCCCACGACACGCCACCGATGCCGGAAACAATGGAGATGAGCAGCACTATGATGCCTATCCACAAAAGATCGGTCTGCAAAAACATGGCGACCCTCAGTATTCCGTAGATTCCCAGTTTGATCATCACGCCCGACATCACGGCAGAAACATGCGTAGGAGCCGCGGGATGAGCATGCGGCAGCCAGGTATGCAGGGGCATAAAGCCAGCCTTGATGCCAAAACCGACAAAAAACAAAAGAAATAAAGGCAGGTTCTGGTGGTTATAGAAAAAAGATTTCAACGCTTCAAAATCAAATGAACCGGTATTGATATTGAGAATAATGAAGGCCACAATTAAAAACAAGGCGCCAACATGCATTTGTATCAGGTAGTTGATACCGGCCTTCAGCACACTGCTTTTTTCATTATCAAAAATCACCAGCAGAAAAGAAGAAATAGCCATCAGCTCCCATACCACCAGAAAGGCAATCCCGTGATGAATCATGCAGACAAGAATCATCGACAGGTGCAAAAGAAAAAATGAAAGATAATGTATGGAAAGTTCTACTGCAGATTTGTTGCGGTACATCTTCATGTAGCCGATGGCATATACAGAAGCCGTTAGCACCGTGAAGTTGATAATGCAGATAAACAGGGCCGACAAAGGATCAATGATCAATTCGAGCTGTTGCCCCCAAAAATGTACCGGTAATACTTCGGTGTACGTTCCAGCTCCCATAAAAACCCGGCCACACAGCAGAAAAGTATAAGCAGCCAGGGCAACGCAAAGCAGCAAGTTGAAAAACACCTTGGCTGTACGCGGGACAACAAAAACCAAAAAAGCAAATACCGTTAGCAACAAAAAAATCATTACCCGAATTTTTGGGCAAATGTATAAGTAATATTTTATAATGACTTAGGACGTTTAGAAAATAATCAACCGCTCATGGTTAATTATCAGTAAAAACCAGGAGGGAACGGGCATTGAGCAAATTAGATATCGAAAAGGGGGGTAATCGGAATTCAGACATGATTAAGTTCCTTTAAATATCGAACACGGATTAACGAATGATGATTTGAGAAGTAATCTTGCACTTCGTAAATCTAATTTCGTCAATCGAAATTCGAACATCATTGAGTTTCTTTAAATATCGAACACGGATTAACGAATGATGATTTGAGAAGTAATCTTGCACTTCGTAAATCTAATTTCGTCAATCGAAATTCG
>ENA-UPTA01002197-UPTA01002197.1-activated-sludge-metagenome-genome-assembly--contig:-NODE-2197-length-20392-cov-18.051974_pt1 | contig 20392 bp, 22 predicted proteins | sample MGYA00238184_ERZ773361 | MGnify/ENA primary metagenome ERZ773361 (study PRJEB29100, sample SAMN05720205) | activated sludge metagenome | isolation source: anaerobic digester from wastewater...
GGAAGACCTGAGCGTCCTGAGTGCCCTGGACCATCAATTAATGGGAATGGTCAGTGAAAGTGCATTTTTATGGGATCCACGGGTTGAAAACGGTTTCCCGCAGCGAGATTACTGGTTCTTATATTACAGTGTACGATCAGATTAATTCTTGGAGGAATGGATGGCGACATTTTTTACCCGGCGCGGGGATGGTGGTGATACAGGTTTATTGGGGGAAGGGAGGGTTCCGAAATTTGATCTCCGTATGGAGGCGCTGGGTGCCATTGATGAGGCAAATTCGATCTTTGGGTTATGCCGTTCCATGGTGAAATCACCGCTTTTACCGTCCATTCTGCTGCAGGTCCAGCGGGATTTATACCAACTGATGGCAGAAGTTGCAGCCACTCCCGAGAATACAGACCGGTTTCGTGCCATTCGTTCGCAAAATGTGGGCTGGCTTGAAGCGCAGATGGATGCCTTAAGCCAGGTTGTTGAAATTCCAAAAGAATTTATTATTCCCGGTGACCAAATGTCCAGCGCATGGTTGGACTTGGCGCGTACAGTTGTCCGTCGGGCAGAGCGCAGGGTAGTTGAATTACTTGCGCGCGGTGATATCGAAAATTGGGATATTGAAAAATATCTAAACCGGCTCTCCTCCCTATGCTTTGTCATGGAACTGGTGGAAAACCGGGCAGCTGGATCTGACAATCCCACTTTGGCGAAGGATTCCGGTTTATGATCGGTACATTGATCAATGTCGCCGCCATTATTATTGGCGGTTTGCTTGGCATCCTTCTGGGTTCACGCCTACAGGAGCGGGTTCGCAGTACCGTTATGGCAGGGTTGGGTTTGTTCACCCTGGCATATGCGTTGCAGCAATTTTTTGGGACCACCAACGCCCTGGTTGTGTTGGGAGCGTTGATTGCTGGAGCCCTGCTGGGGGAGTGGTGGCAGATTGAAAATGGTTTGGCAAGGTTGGGACGGTGGTTGGAAATCCGGCTGGGCGTGCAAAATGATGAGCCTTTGGAGTTGCAGAACGGACAAAAAAGCCGATTTGTGCGCGGTTTTCTCACTGCTTCACTCTTGTTTTGCATTGGTCCGATGGCTATCCTTGGTTCCATCCAGGATGGATTAACTGGTGATTCTTCAACACTGATCATCAAGGCGGTGCTGGATGGATTTGCGTCACTTGCATTTGCATCCACGCTTGGGGTGGGGGTGCTGTTTTCTTCACTGATTATCCTGGTTTACCAGGGAGCCATTTCCCTTCTTGCGGTACAGGTACAATCATTTTTTACACCCATCATGATGAGTGAAATGAGTGCCACGGGGGGCGTGATCCTGATGGCGGTTGCCATTAACAGCCTGTTGGAAATCAAGCAAATTCGGGCTGGTAATTTTCTCCCTGCGTTAATAATTGCTCCCATCCTGGCGATGATTTTTTTACAATAGACCCTCACCACTCGGGTGAGCATGCTTCCGGGCGTTATCCCTGGCGGGCAAGATCTAAGGTTTCCACGGCATGTCGAAGATGGGGGATGACGATGCTTCCGCCAACGACAAGGGCAACGTTGAAGATTTCATAAAATTCATCGTCAGTCACCCCAAGGTGAACACATTGGAGAATATGATAATCAATGCAGTCATTGCAACGAAGTACCATGGATGCTGCCAGCCCCAACATTTCCTTGGTCCGGGCGGGCAAGGCACCATCGGTATATGCATTGGTATCCAGATTGAAAAAACGCTTGATACCCAGGTGATTTGTTTCCATAATTCGCTGGTTCATCCGGGCGCGGTAAGCTTCAAAATCATCCAATCGAGTACTCATGGGAGGAAATCCTTATCTGGAATAGATGAACACGGGGAATCGATCCCCTGTCAGCAGAAAGCCCGCCTTCTGATACAGGGACAAGGAGGCGTTGTTGTTGCTCTGGGTATTTACGGTGAGGTGCCACTGCCCGCAATCCCAAAAGTGCTGCTGCAGATTTCGCACAAGCGCCATGCCGACCCCGCGTGACTGGCAGGCAGGCAGTACTGCCAGTCGCCCCAGGTGGGCGCTCCAATCCCTGCCGGTGCTGATTTGGAAACCGACAACCTGCCCCTCGAACAGAGCTACAGTTGCATAAGCAGATTGCCCATACGCCTGGGTGACATCCTCCAGCGAATTTTGCCAGACTGGTTCAAAAGCTGACTGGTCAACCAGCGTCACCTGCGCCAGGTCATGGATTTCCATCGGACGGATGGTCAGTCCTGCCGGAAGTGGAACGGCATCAATCCGCTCCGGGGTCCATTCCAGCAGGACGATTTCCTGGTGAAGCTTAAATCCGCGGGAGGTTACCAGTTGGGACAGCCACGACTCAAGAGAAACCAGTGCAACAATTATTCCTGCTGGACTGGGGGATAGATGTTGGTAGGCGGTTGGAAACAAGACATCCCACACATCACTCGCTGCAACACCCAGCCGGGTGACAAACAGGCGCACCCATGCCACGTGCGGTGGGTCTGGAGGAATGGCAAGAGCCCCCAGCAGATGGTGATCGGATTCCATCAGCCAGAAGGGTTGTTTTCCCAGCCAATCCATGGCGGGCTTCCAATCCAAGTGACGGTGGATCGCTCCATGAAAATTCAATAATCCACTCAGGGCATTTTGATCTTCGGTTGTGGCGGGGCGAATGATCGGTTCCATTCAGTTGACGCTGGAACGGTGGGGGTGAATTAACGTGACAATCTGCTTGCAAGCCGGAGCAGCCATTTGAGAAAGCGTTCCTGAGGACTTAAGCGTTCCTGGAGATTCAACGCATCCAGCATGGAGGATAATGCTCCCAGGATGTCTTTTTTCCCAAATCGAATAGTGGCGATTCGTTTCAGCACCAGGGATTGGAGGGATTTTTCGCCGCATTGTTGAAACAGTTCTGCAGACCGGTGATATCGAGCCAGTGCTTCGTCCGTCCGCTTGAGGTCTGCCAGAGCGGCTGCCTGGTTTCCCAATGCCATCGCTTGCCGTTTAAGATCCCCCATTTGGGCAAAGATTTCATCGGTTCTGGTTGCGGCATCCAGGGCTGCCAGGGGATTTCCGGCGCGCTGCAAGGCAACACTGCGGTTGTTGGCGATTTCTGCAGCCTGGGCAATCTCACCGTTATCCTGTAGGAATTTTTCAACTGCCAGGTACAGGTCAGCCGCGCGGATAAAATCCCCGCTCTCATACGCTTTGAGTGCTTCTTCCCTGAGTTTTAATTGGGCAACTGGTTGGTCGGTCATTAGGTTTAGTAGGTGATTTCCAGCAATCCCTCGGCAACACCGCGCAATTTATCCACGGATAATTCGCTCAAGCGCATTGCCAGCGTCAGGTACGGAAGATTCACCGGACGACCTACAAAATCCTGAAGATCACGTGGTAATTCCATAAATTGCTTGATGGCTTGCTGTTGGGCGCGCCAACTCCCAATCGGTCCACGCTGATCAAAGAAATCCTCCATACGAATATTCAACGACCCGGCAATGATCTCCAGGTGGGGGATTGGGATGGGGATTTCTCCACTTTCGTATTGTTTAAGGACTGACTCCGGTATTCCGGTTATTTCAGAGAGATCATGCACCGACACATTGTTTTTGTTGCGCAAAACCTTTAGCTGGGTGCCAATCATTCGCTGACGGATCATGTTCAGCTGCTGGACCTGTTTCAAGTTGGTTGATTCCTGGGCTTCAGACATGGATTGCCGGCTCCAGAAATGTTCCAATGGTATGTTTAACTGGTATGCAAGAGTCTCCAACTCTGGAAGGGATGGTGGGGTTATTCCATCCTCATATTCCTGCATTTTTTCTGGCGATATTCCGATTGCCTGCGCCAGTTCCTGTACCGTCTGATGGGCTGCAATCCTGGCATCTTTAATGAGGATGCCCAGTTTGCGGGTTCGTATCTGGATTAATCGATCGTTCTGGCTCATAAGAGGCTCCATCCCCTTGGTTCGGTATGCCTTCCAGTAAAAGGATTATAGCACTTTTCCATTTGTGATTAGCGTCGGCGACCGCCGCCCAGCATATCTGATAAATTTGCGCCAAACATTTCCGGACCCAGCTTGAAACCGGCTGCTTCCAGGCGCGGACCAAACAAAGGACGGATGCCGGTGGGTTTCAGGTCTCCGAGGACTTTGCCATCCTGGGTGATACCGGTTTGTTCAAAGCGGAACACTTCAGTCATGACAACGGTATCGCCTTCCATGCCAGCAACCTCAGTGATGGATGTGACCTTTCGGCTGCCATCCTTCAGGCGGGATTGCTGGATGATGAGATCGATGGCTGAGGCGATCTGTTCGCGCAGTACCTTAACGGGCAGTTCCATCCCGGACATCATGCACATGGTTTCCAGGCGGGAAATGGCATCCCGGGCTGTGTTGGCATGCAATGTGGTCAATGATCCGTCATGTCCGGTATTCATTGCCTGCAGCATGTCCAGCGCTTCACCACCGCGGACTTCACCCACGATGATGCGATCCGGGCGCATACGCAGGGAGTTGCGAACCAGGTCCCGTGTGGTAATCTGGTGTTTTCCTTCGGCATTGGGCGGTTTGGTTTCCATGCGGACGACATGTTCCTGCTGCAGTTTTAATTCCGCCGCATCTTCTATCGTGACAATTCGTTCATCGGTCGGAATGAAGCCGGACAAAATATTCAAAAGGGTGGTCTTGCCGGAACCCGTTCCTCCGGAGATGATAATATTCAGCCGGGAGATCACACAGGCTCGGATGAAGTCTGCCATGGGGCGGGTGATGGAACCCAGCTTGATGAGTTGATCAATCGTCAGCTTGTCTTTTTGGAATTTCCGGATGGTAATGGATGGACCGTCAATTGCCACCGGGGGAATGACTGCGTTCACGCGGGAGCCATCAGGGAGGCGGGCATCCACGGTGGGGCTTTCCTGGTCAATACGCCGCCCCAGGGGGAGGATAATTTTCTCGATGACGCGGATGACTGCCTGATCATTATCGAAGGTAATATTGGTTTTTTGGATTTTTCCATTCCGCTCAATATAGACGGATTTGCATCCGTTCACCATCACTTCGCTGATTTCCGGATCGTCCAGAAGCGGTTGGAGGGGACCAAATCCCATCAAGTCATCCATGATGTCGTGGAAAAGCTGGTCACGTACCGTGGTGGGGAGGGAGAGACGCAGGCTGTCGTATGCCTGCTGCATGATCTCCTGGATGGCAGCCCTTCGATCGGTTGCCACGATGGGACGCGATTCCAGTTCACGAGAAATCAGGTTTAATAAATGCTCTTTCAGCCGAATGAGATCGGCTTGACGAAAGGATGCCTGACCGGGATAGTTCATCCGTTATCCTCCGGGGCAATCAGTTCCAACGTGGGCAGGATCCAAATAATGTGTGACCGATTGATGGTCAAAAACCGGGTAGTGTATGCCAAGCTGCCTTCAGCAGTGAAAACCGATGCGTTTGTGATTGCCAGAAAATTGGCGGATGTTTCCAATTCATCAATTAAACGTGTCTCCGGGCGAAGGTGAATTTCTCCTTCCACCCGGTTCATGATGGTTTGAATGATTACCCGGACCGGATCCTTGGAAATGACAGGAGTATAGATTTTCCCCTTTTCTTCAAATTGAGTAACCATGGAATGGTTTATCCTTCCTTGTTTGGGTTGATGGTGTCGAGTGGGGGCATGAGGTATCCCAAACCGGCACGGGTGACAATGTGTTGGGGAGAGTGGGGATTGTCCTCCAGCTTTTGGCGCAGCCGGGCAATGCTTACCCAAAGAATTTCCTTATCTTCACGATAAGAATCCCCCCATACTGCCAGGAGTAACTCTTCGGCGTTCAGCACCTGCCCCACGTGGTGAGCAAATTGAATGAGTAAACGATATTCTGTGGCGGAGAGATAGATGGGACGGTCATCACGCCAGACTTCTGCGCGGGCAAAATCAATCCGCAGGTTGCCATGGCTGAAATACCTGCTTTGGGTGATTGATTCCGTATTGACTGCCCGGCGCAGGACTGCCCGAACGCGCGCAACCAGTTCAGTCGCCGAGAAAGGCTTGGCGACATAATCATCGGCACCGGCATTCAAGCCGCGAACACGATCGTCCTCCTCGGCTTTGCCGGTCAGCATAATAATCGGGACGGAGGAAAACTGCCGGATTCGTTCACAGGTGGAATATCCATCCAGGCGGGGCATCATGACGTCCAGGATTACCATATCCGGACGGCGATTGGCAATCATCTCAATTGCCTGTTCACCATCACCGGCTGTGGATATTTCGTACCCCTCAGATTCGAGGTTGACCCGGAGTAAATGCTGGTACCGGATTTCATCATCAACAACAAGGATATGTGGTTTCATTTTTTACCCCATCATCATTCCGTTTTGAGGTTGATTAATTGGAAGTGCAATTGTGAATGTGGTGCCCTCACCAGGTGTGGATTCAACGTTGATGCTGCCGTGATGGGCATGGATGATTTGCCTGCAAATAAACAAACCCAACCCGGAACCGTAAACCTGTTTCTCGCGTTCCGGATTGCGGAAAAATCGTTCAAATATCAACTCCAGGTATTTCTCCGGGATTCCCGGACCTTTGTCGGCAACATCTATAAATACTTGTGAATCCTGGTGGTGAACTGTAATGATTGCAGGAGACCCTTCAGCATATTTTTCAATGTTGTTCAGCAGGTTTTCGATGACCTGGGTCAACCGCCTGGCGTCTGCGATGATGGGCGGTACGGGAGGATTAATCTGGAGATGGATTTCCAACCCCGGGTGGTGCAGCCTGGAACGCGTGATGATGTCGTTCAATACTGCTTCCACGCGAACAGGTTGGAAATTCATGACGATCAAGCCGGTCTCCAACCGGGCGGAATCGAGCAGGTTTTCAATCAGTTCCTGGAGGCGATCCGTCTCCTGATCAATGATCTTCAGAAATTCCTGCTGGGTGTCGGCATCCCATTGCTTGTCTGTCCGCAACAGGGTGGTGGTATACCCCTTGATAAACCCCAACGGATTCCGAATTTCGTGGGAAAGAGTCGATATGAAATCTCCCTGGATGCGCAGCGTCTGGCGCAGTGATTCCACGGTGGACAATTCCGTTTCCCTCTGTTGAACAGCGATCAAAAGGGCAATTTGTTGACCGAGGTATTCTGCAAACTGGGTTTGAGTTGGGGTAAATGGAGGGCTGCCAAAGCGAATAAAGATGATTGTTCCCAGAATTTGCTGATTGGCAATCAATGGTACCCCCAGGATGAAGGGGCGCTCCAGACGATCCATGGCGGGATCATCGGGTGGTTCCTGGAGGATGGTCGATCGTTTGAGCATTACCTGGCTGGAAAGATTTTCCCCCCAGGCAACATCCGCTTCCCGGGAATGCCCCCGACCAGCTGCTTTTGCATACCCAACGTCCAGCGTGCGCCTGGTTGTGTCGAGAAGATAAACAGCCACATTATCAAAGATGAATACCTTCCGCACCTGGCTCAGGATTTGATCCAGGGCTGATTTCCAGTTCCCTGCCTGTCCAATGATTCGACTGATCAGGTATACATGGTCAAATTCAATCGGGGGGAGGGGCGAAGGCTCCACTTTCATCAGGTTTCATTATATAGTATTTTGAATAATTGTGAGTGAAAAAGAGAATGTGGATCCCTTCCCCGGCTCGGATTCAATGCTTATTGAACCCTGGTGTGCTTCGACAATCTTTTTTGCAAGCGTCAAGCCCAACCCGGTACCCCCATACCGGCGGGTAGAGGAGCCATCCAGTTGGTGGAATGGTTCAAACACTTCCTCCAGTTTGCCGGGAGGAATGCCAATCCCTGTATCGGAGACCGAAATGTGCAAAAATGTGTCGTCTGCCCGGCAGGTAAGCTGTACCATGCCGCCTGGGGGGGTAAATTTTATGGCGTTATCCAATAATTGGGAGATGACCCACTCAATTTTCTCCTCATCTGCAAGGACAATGATTTCTTCTTCAGGAAGCATGGAAGTAAACAGGATCCCTTTTGCTGTTGCCTTCTGATGGACTGCTTCCACAGGATGACTGCACGCCTGTAGAAAATTGACTGGTTGCAGAACAGCCTGGATATCGCCCCGTTCCACCAGTGAAAACTGGATTAGATCCTGGATCAAATGATCCAGTCGTTCCGCCGCCTTCTGCATCACCTGGACTGCCTGTGCCTGGTCCGGTGTTAATGGTCCAAGATCCTGGGTGGAAAGCAGGTCAACATATCCGGTCAGGTGGGTGAGCGGTGTACGCAGTTCATGCGAGATATTGGCGATGAAATTGCTCTTTAATCGCGTCAATTCAGAGAGTCTATCCAGCGCAGACCGTAATTCCTGGGTGCGTAATTGCACACGAATTTCCAGCTGCCGGTTGCTGTCTTCCAGCGCGTTCCGGAGTTGTAGGATCTGTTCGGTAACAATCCGATCCAGGGTCTCCTGGTTGATGGCCCCCATCTCCACAAGAATTCTGCCGAGTAGAACTTTCCGCCCGCCTTGTCGTAATTCTCCCTGCCGCTGCAGGGCATCTTCCAGTTGACCAGGTGTGATCAACTTCCTTTCCACCAGGGCATCACCCAAACGCGGAACCAATGATTCCGGCGTCAGGGGACCTGTGGGGGTGGGGTGTCGCGGGGTTTGGCTGGTCATTTCGTCCAAAACCATTGACCACCAATCATTGTGGCAGACGGAGTCAGTGTCCATAGTTCACTGGCTGGAATCTGGAAGGGATCAGTGGGCAGAACGATCAAATCTGCCAGGAAGCCTTCTGCCAGTATCCCTGCCTGGCTTTCCAATCCGGCAGCAAATGCCGGACCAGTGGTGAAACCATGCAAGGCATCCAGTAAAGAAATTCGCTGTTCCGGGTTCCACCCCATTGGACCGGGATCTCCAGATATTCGCTGACGGGTGACCGCTGCATGCAGCCCCAGGAAAGGATTGGGAGACTCCACCGGTGCATCGGACCCAAATACCAGTCGTGCACCGCTTTCTAAAAGAGAATGGAAGGGATAAGCAAGCCTGGCACGTTCCCCCCAGTAGTGGTCTGCCGTGATCATGTCGGAAGGGGCATGGATGGGTTGGACAGAGGCAAGGATATCCAGATCTGACAAACGTTGGAGGTCCTGGGTGTTTAAAAGCTGGACATGTTCAATCCGGTGACGTAAATGTGGGATTTGGTGGGTCTTTTCAAACGCCCGGATTTTCGCATAGCCATTTAAAACGGTGCGGTTTGCCCGGTCACCAATGGCATGGACAGCCAGGCTGATTCCATTTTTTACCGCCTGGATGCCAATTTCAACAATCTGGTTTTCATCCAGTAACAGGATACCGCTATTGGAGGGATTGTTTCCATAGGGTTCCAACATTGCTGCTGTCTGCGGACCCAAGGCTCCGTCAGCGAAAAGTTTCAGGGAACCCATGCGAAGGAGAGTGCTGCCGAAACCCGTCTGCAAACCAAGCTGGATGGCATCTGCCAGATTTTCATAAGGGATTCCTTTGACCACCCGCAAGTGTAATTTTCCAGCCTGTGCCAGGCTTTGCAGAGCCTGGAAGCACTGAATGCGGTCAAAATCGTGGACACTGGTAATGCCCATTTTCATCAAGTCAAATTGGGCGGAAGCAATTGCATCTTCAACCTCATGATCACCGGGCTTGGGGATGGCACGTTCCACCAACCCCATGGCGGACTCGAACAGGATGCCAGTGGGCATGCCCTGCTCATCGCGCTGGATGATACCGCCTGGCGGATCCTGGGTGGACTCCGAAATTCCGGCAGCCTGTAATGCCGCCTGGCTTGCCCAGCTGGCGTGCAGGGATTTGGCGGTCAGGTACACTGCGCGTCCGGGAGCAACAGTTTCCAAATCCCGGGTGGTTCCGAACCCGCCTTCCCATAGGTTTTGATTCCAGCCATGCCCCAGGATCCAGGATTCGGGATCGGTTTTTTTTGCGCGTTCCGCAACCCTTTTGAGGCATTCCTGCAAGGTATCGGTTTCACAATCAATTTTTTGTAAATTCAGTGCGTACGTTTGCAGGTGAATATGTGCGTCGGTCAGCCCGGGGATAATGGTTTGTCCCTGCATGTCCTGCCAGGTGGTGCGCGCATTAGCCAACGGCTCCATATCCTTGCGGCTGCCAACAGCAAGAACCCTTCCACTGCCAATCGCAATACAATCAGCTTCCGGCTGGCGGGGATTCAGTGTGTGGATATGGGCATTTGTCAGGATGAGCATTATTCCTCAACGAGCCGGTTAATCAGGGCGGTCAATTCTTCATCGGAGTAATAATGGATGATCATGCTGCCACCTTTTCGCCCATGGCGCAGCACCACCTTGGTTCCCAGGCTGTCCTGTAATCTCTGTTCCAGGGCGCGGATCTCTGGAGCCGGTTCCTTCCTTGGGGGGATTTCCGGTCGGTCGCCCTTGTATTTGTTCACCAATGCCTCGGTTTGCCTGACATTCAGCTGCAAGTTCAACACGGTTTGTAGGGCGGCAATCTGTGCCTGGGAAGTTGGCAAACCCAGTAATGCGCGTGCGTGTCCCTCGGTGATATCCCCATCCGCCAGGGCTTTACGCAAGGGAGCGGGAAGATCCAACAATCGAAGGGTATTGGTGACTGCCGGGCGGCTTTTCCCCACCCGGAGGGCAATTTCCTCGTGGGACAAGCCAAAGATGGTCACCAACTGGTGGTATGCTTCGGCTTCTTCCAGTGGAGAGAGATCCGACCGTTGGATATTCTCAATCAATGCCAGTTCCAGCCGTTCCTGGTCGGTTGCCTGCCGGATGATGACCGGCACAGCATCCAAACCGATCATTGCCGCTGCCCGCAACCGGCGTTCCCCGGCTATGAGAATGTAAACATCCTGGTTGGGATCATATGTGACAATTAATGGTTGAAGGATGCCATGTTCCCGAATGGAAGCAGCCAGTTCAATCAATTCCTTTTCATCCATTTCCGTGCGGGGCTGCCGCGGGTTGGATTGTATTTTTCGGATGGGAACGGAGGTGGTTGATCCCTCCGATGGGGAGTCTCCTCCGGGGATGAGTGCATCCAGACCTCTGCCTAAACCACCTTTTCGTGCCATGGGAACCTGCCTTATGGTTGAATTTCCGGTACCAGGACTCCATCCTGCTGCAGGATTTCCCTTGCCAGGGCTGCGTAACTGTGGGCGGCATTGGATTCTGGTGCATAATGCGAAATCGGCAAACCGCGCGATGGGGCTTCCGCCAGGCGGATGGAGCGTGGAATGATGGATTGGAAAACCTTGTCTGGAAAGTGGCGGCGTACTTCAGCCACAACATCCACAGCCAGGTTGGTGCGTCCATCATACATTGTCAGGATCACCCCCCGAATTTTAAGCTGGGGATGAAGAGAATTCTGCACCCGGTGAACGGTTTGCAGCAGCATCCCCAATCCTTCCAGGGCGAGATATTCGCATTGGACAGGGATGAGGATGCCATCCCGGGCTGCCACAAGACCATTGACGGTCAGTATGCTCAGCGAGGGTGGACAGTCGACCAGGATGTAATCATAACGGTCGTGAACTGCAGCAAGTGCTTTTTTGAGTTGATTTTCACGGTTGGGAAGATCAATCAATTCCACCTCGGCACCCGCCAGCGCAGGAGAGGATGGCAGCAGGGAGAGTTTGAGACGGGGATTGTGCAGGATGGTTTGTGGTCCGAGAGACGCATCCCCAATCAGCACCTCGTAGGTGCCGGATTTTACATTCCGTTTGTCAATCCCGAGAGAGGAAGTGGCGTTTGCCTGCGGATCCAGGTCAACCAGCAGGACTTTCTGACCATATGCCCCCAAGTATGCCCCCAGGTTGATGGCACAGGTGGTTTTTCCAACGCCTCCTTTTTGGTTCACCAGGGTATAGATCCGCGCCATGGGTTAAACCTTTGGCAGGACTTCCAGCAGGGCTGCCTGCACTTCTTCCGGAGTAGGAACACCGTCCAGCCGCCGCCGTGTGACTGACCTGGCAGCCAGCTGGGTGGCAAACCGGGCAGCTTCCCAGGGATCTTTGGTGGCGTGCAGGCGGGCAAAGAATGCGGCAGCAAAGATATCCCCCGCGCCGATGGGATCCACTTCCACAACAGAGGGTGGGCGGAAACGCCGCAGGTCGCCATTCCAATACAGGCGGGCACCTGCATTGCCCTCGGTTATCACCAGGATGCGAATGGAGGTGACCAGGTCATCCACACGTGATTCATCGCCTCCCAGGTCCTCAATGCTTAGAACTGCTGCAGTGGATTGCTCCAGCACAAATTGGGATTCCAGCCAATCGCAGGGGCGGACGCGTCCTTCCTGGTCCCACTCCCGCAGCCAGCCCTGGGGAGTGACCCCAATCAGGCTGTTGGGAAATGCCCGCACGATCTTGGGATCCACCTCCTGGGCAATGGGTGCAAGCTGTACGATGGGCGTATTCAACCAGGTGGTTGGAATCATGCTGGCATCCAACGGGGTTGCCAGGTGGTGGAGGTACTGAATGCGACCTTCGGGGAAATATAAATTTTCAAATGTGGTGCATTGATCGGAGGCATGCCGCACAACGGTGATGCCATCCAGTGCACCCAGGTCGGCTTCAGGAGAGCAGGACGTGAGTACACCAACCCGCAGTCCCATCGACAGGGCTGTCAGTGATGAAAATGACGCCGTTCCACCCAGTTGGTACCCTTCCGGGGTCATATCCTGGGTGATATGTCCGATGACAAGATAATCAATTGGTTCCAGTCTCGATAAATTCAAGGTCATCCAGGTTCTCCGGGCTCTTCGAGGAGTTCCCCCTCATCCGGTAATGGGGTTTGAAGTGCGTCATCCAGTGTCATATTTTCCCGCCGCGACCCTGGAGCAGCCGTGGCGCAGGAAGGACAGAGATCCCAGGCAAGTTCCATCAATTTTCCACAGTTGTGACAGCGCTTGCGGAGACGAGTGTGGCAACTTGGACACGCAACCCAATCGGCTTGGATGCGCCGTCCGCACCCCGGGCAAAGGGGATTATCCTCGATGGTTTGAAGGAGGGCTTCCTCTTCCAGGGTTTGCTGATACTCCTCCTCGGTGGTCCGTTGGGGGCGCAGGATCAGGTAGATGATGATGCCGGGCAGGAATAGAATGGCAACCACAAGAACAGCCAGGATGTGTGAAAGAGCGTCCCGCGAGCGTTTACGGATGTCCCGGTACGTCCAGAAGACCAGGCTTAACCACAACGCGGCAATAAACGCGGCGGAAAAGGCAGTTGCCACAAGAAAAATGGTGCTGGTAAGATTGGGATCGAAATTCATAGTCCGTCTCCAATGGTGGAATTATAGCATGGAGAGCGGTTTTCTGGAGGAAGGGCATCTGCCTGAACTTGCCCTTTTGTTCTTCCTCAGGTATAGTATTTCCAACCAAAATCATCTTTGCTGCACCCGGGAGGATCAAGTTATGAGGGAAGATCGCCCTGCTTACCGAATCACCGACCTGGATATTGGGGAACGCCCGCGGGAAAGGCTGGAACGACTTGGTGCCAATGCCCTCAGCACGGCAGAACTGTTGGCAATCCTGTTGCGCACCGGGCTGGAAGGCGAAAATGCCGTCCAGATGGCGAGCCGCTTGTTGAATGATATGGGCGGGTTGAACGGCTTGCAACGAGCCAGTTTTGAGGATTTGCGCCAGCAGCATGGCTTGGGGACAGCCAAGGCTGCCCAAATCAAGGCTGCAATTGAATTGGGCAGGCGGCTGGCTGTTTCAACCAATGATGAACGACCGCTGATTCAAAGTCCGGAAGCAGCAGCAGACCAAGTCTCATATGAAATGAGCGGGTTGGCAGAAGAGCAGCTCTGGGTGTTGGTACTGGATAATAAAAACCGGCTCATCCACGTGGACCGCCGGTACAAGGGAACCGCCAACAGCTCGCAGGTGCGGGTGGGTGAATTGTTTGAGGAAGCCATCCGCCGTAAAGCGCTGTCCATCATCCTGGTTCATAACCATCCCAGCGGAGACCTGACGCCAAGCCAGGAAGATCTGACCCTCACCCGGGCGGTGTTGGAAGCCGGGAAGCTGCTGGATATTTCCCTGTTGGATCACCTGATTGTGGGCGGGATGCGTTTTCTATCCTTGAAGAAAGAAAAATACATGTCCTGAGACCCTGGTTAATTGACAAATTTCCGGGAACGTAGTAAGATAGGGCACGTCCGGCGAGGTAGCTCAGTGGTAGAGCAGGGGACTCATAAGCCCTTGGTCGTGAGTTCAACCCTCACCCTCGCCACCTGAACAGGTGCAGTGAAGACTGCGCCTGTTTTGATTCCTCCAACGATTTTGCCTTGACAGGATGTGTACCGATTGGTATACTGTATGTATGGATGATAACCGATCGCGCCTGCTTGCCAAAGCATTGGATTTGTTTACCCAGCGGGGTTATGACGCGGTGGGTGTGCAGGAAGTGGCGGAAGCTGCCGGGGTGAAGAAGCCCACCCTCTATCATTATTTTGGCAGCAAGAGCGGTTTGCTCAAGATAATCCTGGAGGAAAATTACGCAGGTTTTATAACCGATCTCCGCGTCGCATCCACATATCACAGGGATGTGGTGACCACGCTGGTTGCCCTGACGAAAACCTATTTTCAGTTTGCACAGGAACACCGTCAATTTTACCGGTTCCAGCTTTCCACCTGGTTTTCACCGCCGGAGAGTGAGGCTTTTCGGGCAATTGCGGCAATTAACCAGGAGCAACAGGATTTATTGGAAGCATTCTTCCGGCGGGCGGCTCAAGATCACGGGAATATGCGCGGGCGGGAGAGGATGTATGCCGCCACTTTCCTGGGAATGATCAACACTTACATATCCCTGTGGTTGAATGGGTCCGTTGTCCTGGATGATGAACTTACTGGAAAAGTGGTGCACCAGTTTATGCACGGGATTTTCTCGTAAGGCTTATTTTTTTGTTTTGATACTATACCAACTGGTAGGTATATAAGGATGAATACAACTTCAATCAACTGGTTTAACAATGCATTTTTTTATCATATCTATCCGCTTGGTTTATGCGGAGCTCCGGCACGGAATGACTTTTCTTCCCCGCCGGTGGAACGACTGAGCCGGATTGGGGATTGGATTCCCCATCTGCAATCGCTGGGTGTGGATGCGCTGTACCTTGGACCGCTTTTCTCCTCCTCAACCCATGGATATGATACTGCCGATTATTACCACGTGGATCAACGGCTGGGGACGAATGAAACCCTTGCCCGGCTGGTACAGCAGCTTCATGCTGCCGGTATCCGGGTGGTGCTCGATGGGGTCTTCAACCATGTGGGCAGGGATTTCTGGGCATTTCGGGATGTCCGCCAAAATGGGGAGTCCTCCCGGTACGTGAACTGGTTCCAGGGCATCCGGTTTGGAGTCTCCAGCCCCATGGGTGATCCATTCACCTATGAAACCTGGAACGGACATTATGAACTGGTCAGGCTCAATTTATACAACCCGGAAACCCGGCAGCACATCCTGGAAGCTGTTCGACATTGGATGGCGGATTTTGGAATTGATGGCTTGCGGCTGGATGTGGCGGATTGCCTGGACCTTGATTTCCAACGCGAACTGGCGGATTTCACACGCACGCTTCGCCCGGATTTCTGGTTGATGGGGGAGGTGATCCATGGAGATTACCGGCGGTGGGCAAACCCGGATATCCTGCATTCGGTGACGAATTATGAATGTTACAAGGGGCTTTATTCCAGCCTGGTGGACAGGAATTACTTTGAAATTGCCTACGCACTCAACCGCCAGTTTGGGGAGGGTGGGATTTATCGCCACCTGCAGCTGTACAATTTTGTGGACAATCATGACGTGGACCGGATTGCCAGCAAGCTCAACAATCCGCAGCACCTGCCCCTGGTTTATGGATTATTGTTCACCATGCCCGGAATCCCGTCCATCTATTATGGCAGCGAGTGGGGCATCCAGGGAGGGCGGACCAGTCACAGTGATGCCGATTTGCGACCGGCGCTGGATATCCGCCAGGCAGGGGTATGGGGGCAGTCGGATGATCTGCTGAACAGGATTCAAAAGCTTGCCCATCTGCGGAAATCCCTGCCTGCACTGCGGCAGGGAGGCTACCGGCAGCTTGCCGTCCAGTCCCAGCAACTGGCTTTCAGCCGGGAGCTGGACGGCGAGGTGGTGATTGCAGTTTTCAATGCTGCCGATGAGGGAATCCCCATGGAATTGCGGGTTCCATACCCCAATGGCACGCAGTTTGTGGACCGGTGGAACCAGGACGAGGTTTTTGGGGTTGTGGACGGAAAAATCCGCCTGGGTGCTGTAAATCCGTACGGGATGCGCATCCTGTGTACAAAGGGATCGTAAAAAAACAGCCCCGGCATGCCGGGGCTGTTGTGTGGATGGAATGATTTAGCGAACGGTAATTGGGGCAACAGTTGTCTTGCCCTGCCCGTCCAGGTCTTCCACGATGTAACCGATCACAAACTGACCAGCAGGAGCATAGAGCTCCTTCCAGGTGAATGTCTGGCTGCCAAAGGTCAGGGTCTCTCCTTCCTGTTGAATCACCTGGGTGACGTTGCCCTCCGCGTCCAGGTCCATCCAGCGATCCAGGATGGTGAAGGTGTCTCCCACCTGGGGGATGATTTCGCGCGGCGCGCCGGTGGCATCCGTGCCGGTAAACCCGAACACCTGCTGAAGCACGCCATTGCTGAAGAACATCCGGGCGTAGCGGGTATCGGAGTTGGCGGCATCGGTGTACATTCCTTCCACCATGTAGACGGCTTCCTCGCGGGATTGTCCATAGACCGTGGGCATGAACAGGGCAACCGCAGTGGTTTCGCCGTCCGTCAACCCATAGAGAATGGGCTCCCACTCAAATTCGAGGGTGAAATCGGTGGAACCCCACCTGGGGTAATAGACGCCGTTCAGTTCCAGGGTTTCGGTGACGTCCAGGTAGTCGCTGTCGGCAACATAGATGGAATTGGATGCGGTATCCAGCAAGCCCACCAACAGCTTGATGTAGCCGATGTTTTCCCCGCTGATGTCTGCGCTCAGGATGACTGAGCCTTCCGGGGCAACCGTATCAGCCGACAGGCTGAGCGGGGATACCGTGATTCCGCCGCTTGCCGGTCCGCGGACGGCGACACCGGCATCCGGGATGGTGACCGAGCGTTGATCCGCCTCGAAGGACTTCTTGGTGTAGTGGTAGGCAAGGAATTCATCCCACAGGGAGTCGTTCACAAACTGGCTGGCTGCCACATTGTAGGACTGGGGTCCAGCCTGGGCGGTCTGGTAGAGCTGCGAGTTGGGGAAGTAGATGGAGATGCCCGTGGCACCGGGTTTCTTGGAGCCATGCTTTTCGGCAACCACCGCCTTTTCAAGTGCATCCAGCACCCCTTCGGCTGCCTGTGTGACCCTGCTTTCCCCGGCTGCCTGGGCTGCCAGCTGGACAAAATGCCCAAGGTCAATATAGGACGGCGGAACATTGGTGCCAAAAATGCTGGTGAAGCTCTGCGAATAGCTGCGCGCCTGGGCAACCGCCCGCTGATTGGTACCCTGCAGGATGAACGAGAAGTTGTTGACCGCATCAATTAATTCCGGCACGGCGGATAGGTCCACAACCGCCAGGGTTGTGGTGGGCGTCAACTGCCGGACGATCTGGTCGGCGCTGGGTGCGCCGCCGTAAAAGCTGCTCAGCGGGGAGCCGCGCCCTACAAATTCCGAGCGGGCGGAGCTGTCCTGGATGCGTTCATCGTCTTCAATGTAGCTGTCCACGATATACACGCCCAGGTCTGCTCCACTCATGGATGGGTTGGATGCCAGTTTTTCCAGGAAGGATGCATACGCCCAGCCAAGGGAGGGCTCGGTTTCCTGCGATGTGACTGCATAGCGCCCGTGATCAGCAAGGGCATCCAGAACTTCAATATGCCCCATCAGGCAGGCATCCATGCCAATCAGTTCAAACTTATCCAACCCGGTTTGGGTGCGGATTTTTTCCAACGCGGCATCAATCTCGTGCAGGTAAAGCTGATCGCCGATTGCCGAGGCAAGCGGCAGCCTGGAATCACCCCGACCGGTTGCGGTCGGGTCGCTCCAGCCGCCGGGCCAGCCCATGCCGTGGTCTGAAAGAATCAGTGCAACTTTATCGGCAGGATACTGCTGGATTGCCCAGGTGGCAAAATCGACCAGGGTGTTGCCATCCGCCATGTTGGCTTCGCCCAGGTCCTGGATGAGTTGTGAGTTGACGCGGGTGAGGTCGTTATCCTGGGTAATATAAAACCGCCTGGTGGAAGTCCAGTTGCCATCGCCGGAATAACCGCCATAAAAACGGTCCACCTGGGCGACAATTTGCACGTTCTCACTGGACCCCACCCGTTCGGCTTCGTTCAGGTCAATGTAAATATCCTGTTCCAGCACCTTGTCATCGGCGTCCTGGTACAGGAGGATCAGCCAGGTATCGCCGCCGGCAGTTTCCAGCCCGGAGGTGGCAGGGCGTGATGTGGGGCGCTGGGTCGGCGCAATGTAGGCGGTTGTCGGCTGCTCGATATAAGGACCGGTGTTGCCGGAATCGTATGGATCGGACGACCCGCCCAGCAGGGAGGAGAGATCCAGACCGCCGGAGAACAGGACAACCGCGATGGCAATCAGCAGGATGATCCCCAGGCAGCCCATTCGTTTGGGTGAGCCCAGCAAGCCGCCCAGCGAGGGCATCATGCCGGAGCCGCCCGAAGTTCCCGTGGGTCCGCCGCCGGTGTAGGATGGACCGGTGGACGGGGTTTCACGGTCACGGCGGGGGGCGTCCGCCCGTTCGGTGGGACCGCCGGAGGGACCGGCTGGACGCCTGCGCCCGGCGCGGATGACCGGCTTTTTCCCGGGGTCACTGGAATTTTGTGAGAATGCCATCCTCCCGGATGGGCTGTCCTGGGGGGCAGCTGCGGGTGCAAGCCGCCAGGAAAACAGGCGGATACTCTCCAGGGTATGTTCAATCATGCTTTGAAGGAATTTCATCTTCCCCTCCTGCTGAAAGAATGGATAAAGGATGCGGATCTCCATCAAAGATCCAAGTTTGATTCATTCTATCACAAACTCAATCCATGGCATGGATGGATGATCGCGGTATAAAAAAGCCCGCTGAGGGGCATCAGCGGGCTTTGGGGATTTATTCCTCGGTAATTTTCACCGTCAGCAACTTGACGCCGGGATATTCCGGGCGCATGGGGTCACGCGGTTTGATGGACATCAACACGTCCATGCCGGAGGTGACTTCGCCAAACACGCTGTGCTTGTTATCCAACCAGGGGGTGGCGACATGGGTGATGAAAAATTGCGAGCCGTTGGTGTTGGGTCCGGCATTTGCCATGGACAGGATGCCAGGCTTGTTGTGCCGCAGGGAGGCGTGGAATTCGTCCTTGAACTTGTAGCCAGGACCACCCCGACCGGTTCCGGTGGGATCGCCGCCCTGTGCCATGAAATCGGCAATCACGCGGTGGAAGATGGTGTTATCGTAAAAGCCTTCCCGCGCCAGGAAGACGAAGTTGTTCACGGTCATGGGGACCTTGTCGGCATGCAGGTGAACAACAATCTCACCCAGATCGGTCACAAAGGTGGCGGTGTAGGTTTTCTTGAGGTCGAGTGTAAACTTGGGGGCGGATGCCCATTGTTGGATGGGGGACATGCGGTATGGTTCCTTTCGGTTCAATCAGGTTTGGTTGGTTTTCCGGCTTTGATAGGTTTTCCAGCTGAGCCGGAAAAAATGTATCATGTGCTGGATGGGGCGGATGTGGCTGCCCTGGTCGCGGTAGATGGTCTGGATGGGCACCCACTCCATGCGGAACTGCCTGCGTGTGCAGGTGACGATCATTTCGACCTCAAATTCGAAGCCCTGCTCCTGCGATTCCAGGACGGCTTCCACCAGGCGGCGGCTGATCAGCCGGTAGCCGCTCTGGTTGTCACGGATGGGCAGCCCCAGCGCCCATGAAAAAATTCCCTGCCCCAGGGTGTTTGCCAGCCGCCGGGTAAACGGCATCCGGGTGAAATCGCGCGCCCCGATCACCAGGTCGGCGCCGGTGGCGCGGTGTGCGGCGAGGAAGGCGGGGATCTCCGCCGGGTCGTGCTGACCATCGGCGTCGAGGGTGAGGACTGCCTGGCAGCCCTGCGCCAGGGCATGGCGGAACCCCGCCCGCAGTGCGGCGCCCTTGCCCTGGTTGGGGACCTGCCGCAGGACGACGGCACCGGCTGCTTCCGCAGTTTGGGCGGTTTCGTCGCTGGAGCCGTCATCCACCACCAGCACCGGCAGGTGTGCCAGTGCCGCCCGGATGACGGGGGCAATCCGCCGGGCTTCGTTGAATGCCGGGATGAGGGCAAGGATGGGGATGGGAGTCATGCAGGGAATTGTATCATGCCTGCATCCGCCGGGGGATGACTATTTTGTGTTGTACCTGGATTCCAATTCGAA
>ENA-UPTA01002202-UPTA01002202.1-activated-sludge-metagenome-genome-assembly--contig:-NODE-2202-length-20365-cov-6.918168_pt1 | contig 20365 bp, 16 predicted proteins | sample MGYA00238184_ERZ773361 | MGnify/ENA primary metagenome ERZ773361 (study PRJEB29100, sample SAMN05720205) | activated sludge metagenome | isolation source: anaerobic digester from wastewater...
TTTTAAGTTTTCTGAAGTAATCCTGAAGATTCTGCGATGGTGTTTTTATAGGATCCAGTTTTATAAGAATATCTTCTCCGGTTACCCAATCCTGAGTTAAAATACTTTCGTCACCCTTGCTTACTTTATAAACAAAGCTTTGCAAAAGTTCGGCTTTTTTTGATAGCTCAGGGATTTTTGATTGTTCGGAAATATCCTTTTGCAGATTATCTTTTATCTTTTCGTCTTTATCCACCTCTCTCTCTAATTTCTTCAAAAGTTCCTTACGCATAGCAAGAAATCTGGATTGATTGGCTTTGAACTCAAAAACATCAATGATGGCTGCGGATGGTGTAAGCTTCTTTATATCTGAACCATTAGGCTTTAATGCCGAAATATCTCTGTTCCCTTTTTCATCTGTATAAACATACAGATAAGGACTTGCTATCTCTTGTCTCAGTTCTTGAAGAGTATTGTAAAACACCAGAGAACCCAGTGAAGTTTTACAAAACCCCTGAAGATTCACAGATGCTTTTATATCCAATACATCTTCTTCGGATGTTTTGGATCCGCTCATTATATTTACCTTTGAGTCATCAAAAAAAGGTATATACTTTATTCCGTGTACAAGAAGGCGGGTTTCTGCAGTGCCTCTTTTCATAGCGTCTTGGATAATATTATCTTCGTTAACAAGAATAATGTTTGAATTTCTTCCCATTAGTTCAAAGTAGAGCCTATATTTTCTCAGATCTCCTATCTCATCATACCCCTGGATTTCCATATAGCCTATCCTGTCTGTACCCAGTTGTTCAACAGAAAGAATCTTTCCGCCTTTTATCCTTTTCCTCAGAAACATGGAGAAATTATAAGGATTTTCCGGTATGTCAGGTTTTTTTTCAAGCACGAGCAGATACGATGGATTCTGTACGGAAAAAAGCAGAAAATCACCACTGGTCTGGATTAAAAGCTGATCCTCCACAGGCTGGTATATGTTTTTGATACTTTTATTTAAAACTCTCTCTCTTGCTTCATTGATAAGTTTATAAATAGCAAGCCCGTCAATAGGCATAAATTATCACCTCACATTTTAATTTTATCATAGTAAGATATCCATATTGAAATTATTTTTAAAAAAAACAGAAGTATAATTACTATGAGAAAAGTGTTCCGGCGTTTCATAACGTATATATATGATATAATGGAATATAATAAGCATAATTTTATCAAATCAGGAGGGATAAACGTGAATCTTTCTAAAGAAAGATACCTTGAGATTTTAAATACAGCACTTTCTCAAGGCGGGGATTATTCAGAAATATTTTTTGAAGATTACTACGCAACATCTATATTATACGATAACGGAAAGTTTGAGGGTTCAAGCTATTCAAAAAGAAATGGAGCCAGCTTAAGAGTAGTAATAGGCGAAGAAACACTTTTTGCCCATACAAGCAGCCCGGATTATGCTTCTCTCAAAAAAATCGCTGAAAACCTAAGCAGTATAGCCAAAACAAGAGCTTCATCAGCAGAAATTAAAAAAGTACTTGATCTAAAAGAACTTCCAAAAAGAGATCTGATAAAAATAGATAAAGAGTTCGATAAAATTCCTGTTGAAGAAAAAATGGAAAAGATAAATATGGCTGTCAAAGTGGCTAAAGAGTACGACCCAAGGATAATACAGATAACCGTAAGGTATGGAGATTCCAAAAGAACTGTGAGAGTAGTAAACTCAGAAGGCATCATTGCCGATGATGTAAGAAGCTACCCGCTTTTTTACGTTTCAATCGTTGCAAAAAGCGATGATGGACAAATCTTCACAGGCATGTCCGGAAACTCTGAAAACAAAGGTTTTGAATTCTTTGATGACAATATGATAGTACAGACTGCCAAAGATGCTTGCGGACAAGCCATAGCGCAGGTAGAAGGCGAGGATGCTCCGGCAGGTGAATTTACAGTTGTAATGTCCAGTCAAGCTGGAGGAACCATGGTTCATGAAGCCTGTGGACACGGAATGGAAGCGGATCTTGTCCTCAGTGGTTCAGTATACAGAGATAAAGCCGGTCAAAAGATTGCTTCAGAAAAAGTGACAGTGGTTGATGACGGCACTATTCCTGGCAAAAGAGGAACTTTGAACTATGACGATGAAGGTTCGCAAACTCAGAGAACCGTTCTGATAGAAAACGGGATTCTTAAAGGCTACATGCACACCAAAATAACTGCCAAAATGTTTGGAACAGAACCTACAGGAAACTCAAGACGTGAAACTTATATGAACCTGCCGATAGTCAGAATGAGAAATACTCTTATCCTCCCAGGAAATGATAATCCGGATGATATTATAAAATCTGTGGAAAAGGGAGTATTTGTAAAAAAGATGGGAGGCGGTCAGGTAGACGTAATCAGCGGCGATTTCCAGTTTAAAATAACCGAAGGATACAACATAGAAAATGGAAAAATAACCACTTCCCTTCGTGGCGCAAGCATCGTTGGAAACGGTCTTAAAGTGCTTCAAAGCATAGATATGGTAGGAAACGACCTTGGATATGCAGTGGGAACATGCGGAAAAGACGGTCAGGGTGCTCCGGTATCCGATGCCCAGCCAACTATAAGAGTACCAAAAATGATTGTGGGAGGAGTCGTAAAGGGGGGTAAAAGCAAATGAAAGAGATAATCAATAAGGTTCTTGACTATATAAGTTCAAATAATCTCAAGGGACAGATTAATATAGGAACTGCCGTATCAAAAAAAGCTTCTTTCTCAAACGGAAAACTTGAAGAACTTTCTCAGGGCGAAAGATCCGCAGCCGGAATACTTCTTATGGATAATGATGGAAGAATAGCAGCTGCCAATACCAACCAGCTTGATCAGGATTCTTTGCTTGAGGCCGTAAAAAATGCGGCAGCCTTGGTTAAGTATTCGCAGCCAGACAACGGAAACATAATATCCTCAGACAAGGCATTTACCTTCCTCGACTGGTGTTTTGATATCGATACTAAAAACCTTACGCTTGATGAAATAACAGAAAATGCCAAAAATTTAGAAACCAGTGCCAAAGGTATGGACAAGAGAATACAGTTTGTGAGGGGCTCTTCGTTTGAAACCGAGGTTTCAAAAAGAATTTTTGCCAATACCAACGGTGTTTATAAGGAATCGGTTTCTTCGAACGCTGCTGCCGAAATTATGCTTGCAGCTGTCCAGGGCGAAAGCTCGTCTATGGGATATGAGTTTGACATAAGACAGAGCTCAAGACTTATCAGATCAGAAGATATAATAAAAAATTCAGTGGAGCTTGCCGTAGCAGGATTGGATGCAGAAGTTCTGCAAAGCGGAAGATATGATGTAATATTTAGTCCGACGGTTTCAGGCATGCTTTTAGGAGTTCTATCCTCTCCATTATCAGGAGAAAATGTATTTAAGGGAAAATCTTTCCTTAAGGATAAGATAGGATCAACCGTAGCCAACAAAAAAGTAAGTCTGATACATGATCCGATGAACGGTTCTGCTCCTTATGTTTCTTCTTTTGATGCCGAAGGAACCAACACAAAAAAGTTTGATTTCATACGCAATGGTGTGCTGATGAATTACGCCCATAATCTTTATTCCGCCGAAAAGATGAACTGTCAGCCAACTGGAAACGCTTTTGCTTCTCTGGGCGGAAATCCTTCGATAGGCACCGTTAATATGCATCTTTTATCAACCAATACACGTAACGATATACTGAGCAGATACAAAACATCCGACTGCGGAAAGGCTTTATATATAACCCAGGTTATGGGGCTGCATACTGCCGATCCGATTTCCGGAAGATTCTCAATACAGATAAGCGGTCAGGTTGTAGAAAACGGTCAGTTCACGAAAAGCTTCAGAGGAATGACCATGGCAGGAACACTCCAGGAAATGCTGGAAAATATAGTCATGGTTGGTTCAGATTTTAAGTATATAGGTTCAGTAGCAGGTTCAACAACTTTAATAAAAAATATGAGCATAGGCGGAAAGTAAGGGCGGGTTTCCCGCCTTTATTGCTTTTATGGAGGCTCATATGGCAGAGAAAACAGTTATATGCGGAACCATACAGGATTACTCCTGTAAAAAATCCGGCTATATAGTATTTGATAAAAAAACAGGCGTAATAGAAAACGTAGGAGCTGGACCTTACAATGCAACCACAAGTGAAGATATAATCTATTTCGATGATAGCTACACTATATTACCGGCAGATATAAACGGTCATTCTCATCCGGAACAGTCTATTTATACAGATATTGTAAAACCAGAATGGGATTTGCCGCTATGGTGCAAAAATACTATCTACAAGTACTCGGTATATCTTACCCCACAGGTTGTATATTATGGTTGTCTCCGGGCTTTTTCAAGGATGCTTGCATATGGAACCGGTACGGCTTTTGTGTCTTTTTACTGCCACAATAAACTTGAAAATGAGATGGACATGCAGGTAATTAAGGCTGCAAAGGATATAGGAATACGCTTGTACTACGGACGAATGAATTATGATATAATTTCAGAAAATGCATACTATGAAAAAAAACTTTCTCAGAGATTCTTTTTTGAAGATCCTCAAACCGCTGCTAAAAACTATATGAAACTTCTTTGTGAATCAACAGATCGCTTAATAGTTGCACCTTCCGTCCATAGTCTTCACGCAAGCACTCCGGCAGCTATCAAAAAAGCGTACGAGCTTGCCGATACAACAAACACATACGTGCAGTTTCATCTCTCTGAAGATAAGAATGATGTTGATATATCTCTATCTAATTTTGGTGAGCGTCCTGTTGATTTTTTTAAAAAAAATTTCACAGAAGATAAGATTCAAGCTCTTAAAAAGTTCCTTTTCTCTGATTGCATTTGGCTTGACGATCATGAGATTTCCCTACTGAAAGAGGCCGGGTGTACAGTAGTATTTAACCCCAGAATGAATTATAGAATGAGTGTGGGACGAGCTTCTTATGAAAGTTTTATAGAAAAAGGAATTCCGTTCCTATTGGGAACAGATGGGGAGTCCAGCAATCAAGACTTATCAGTGGAAAATGAGGAGACTTTTTTTACTTCACAGCTCGATCTACCTGTAAAACGGCTTGGACAAAAAATTCGTTTCGGCCGTGCCTACGTAGGCTCAATCGAACCAGGATGTTTTTGCGATCTTAAAGTCAAAAAAAACGGAAAGGTAACAGACGTTTTTATCGGAGGAAAGAGAGTATTTTCAAACGATACCTTTGTGTTGCCTGACAGTAAAAATGTTGAAGCTCTTGAAAAAGATACATCTTCAGTAATAACAAGTTTTTTCCTTTATGCTGACAAAAAAATACAGGAGGGAAATTAATGCAGAAAGAATTTTTTATAAAAAAACGTGAACAGTTATTTGAAAGATTAGCTGACGATTCGGTTGCAATACTGTTTTCATCAAATGCTCCACTAAAAACAGCTGATGAACACTATGCCTTTACCCCAAACAGAAACTTTTATTATCTGACAGGTCTTGACAGGGAAAACTTTATCCTGGTAATGAAAAAGAAACAGGGAACAGCATCTTCTTCAATATACATAGAAAAACATGATCCCGTACTTGCCAAATGGGTCGGAGACAGAATGCTCGCCGACGAAGTACAGTCTATAAGCGGAATTTCTGATATTCGTTATGTAGATGATATAAATAAAGATATAGGTTCTCTCCTTGGAGGATATGATTTTGAAAATGTGTATTTTGATTTTGAATACAGAGGATGGGATCGGACTTGTAACGAACAGAGAGCATTTGCAAATGAACTTAAATCAAGATTTCCTTCTGTAAGTCTTAGAAATTTGTACCATATCGTATCGTCTATGAGACTTATAAAAGAACCAGAAGAGATTGAGAAGATAAGACAAGCTATAAGTATTACTCAAAAAGGAATTCTGAATATTCTTGCCAACATAAGACCGGGTATCATGGAATACGAGCTTGAAGCATACTTTGACTTTACTTTAAAAAGCTGTGGTGTAAAGGATTTCGCATTTAAAACCATAGCCGCCAGCGGTAAGAACGCAACAGTTCTTCATTACTCACAGAATAATTCCATGATGAACGAAAACGATCTTATTCTCTTTGATCTTGGCGCACAGTTTGAATATTATAATGCCGATATATCCAGAACCTTTCCTATAAACGGAAAGTACTCTCAAAGACAGAAAGACGTTTATGATGCTGTTCTTCAGGCACAGCAGGCTGTAACTCAGGCTGCAAAACCAGGAGTGCCTTTTTCCGTACTGAACGATACGGCAAAAAAAGTTTTAGCGGAAGGATGCAGAAAACTTGGACTTATAAAAGAAGACAGTGAGCTTTCTGAGTATTACTATCACGGAGTATCTCACTATCTTGGTCTTGATACACATGATGTCGGTACACGCGATACTGTCTTGAAAGAAGGCATGGTCATCACCAACGAACCTGGACTTTATATAGCCTGCGAAGGCATCGGGATACGTATTGAGGATGATCTCCTTATATCTCGTGACGGAGCGGAGGTTCTTTCAAAAGACATTATAAAAGATACTTTTGATGTAGAGGCGTATATAAAGAACAGATAGATAAGGGGGACATATGAGAAAAACTCTGCTTATTTCTCTTATCCTTTTTTTGTCGGTTTTTATCTATGCACAAAAGGTACGTATAGGCGTATATGAAAACTATCCGATAGTTTACAAAACTTCGGGTAATGAGTTACAGGGAATTCTGATAGACTGTTTTAAAATAATCTCCGAGAAGTCTGATTATGATTTTGATTTTGTATATAAAACCTGGCCTGAACTTCTCGGAGATTTTGAAAATGAAAGCTTAGATATCATAACAGGTATTGCCTACACTTCTCAAAGAGAAGAAGAGTATTTTTTTTCTTCAGAGTACATATCTTCAGAATGGGGTCAGATTTATATAAACTCCGACTCTCACATAACTTCTTACCTTGACCTTCAGAACAAAAAAATTGTGTACATAAAAGACAGCTACTTTTTTGATTCACCAGCAGGTATTCTCAATATTCTCAAAAGTTTTAGGATAGATGCAATATTTCTTTCCGTTGATTCCTTTCAGCAGGCTTTTGATCTTGTAAGCAATAATTTGGCTGATGCTGCTGTTGCTACTCGGTATCAGGGATATTTTTACCGAAATACCTATAAAATAAAAGAAACGGCTATGATGTTCAGTCCAATAGAACTTAGATACGCTGCAAAAAAGAATGACAGCTATGCCATAAAAGTTATTAATTACATCGATTCGCAGATGCACCTGCTAAAAAGCTCTCCTGATTCACCATACTATAACTCAATAAAAAAACATTTGCCAAAAGAAATTGCTGCTTCGGATCTTCCTTTGTGGGTAGTTATCATAATTACTTTAAGTACACTGACCATAGCGATTTTATTCTTATTCTGGATTCTTCTTAAAAAACAGGTTAAGGTTAAAACAAGAGAACTGGAGCAAAGCAATGAAAAGCTTTATCAAAACTATCAGGAACTGGAGTCTTTGAATGAAGAACTTTCAAGTACTGAGGAAGAACTGCTGATATCCCATAATAGAGCAATTGCAAGTGAAAAGCGCTATAGGAGCATTTTTAATCAAGCTCCTGTGGCTATGATCACTTTAGACAAAACTCTTCATGTAACTGATTATAATATGGGAGCAGAAAAAATTTTTGGATGGAAGAAAGAAGAAATTATAGGTATAGTTTTTTATAAGTATATATTTACCGAACATGATATATCTTTCTTTGACAATTTCCTCCTAGATAAGTCTGTTAAAATACCAGAATACTTTGTCACAGAAAATATAAATAAAACAGGAGAGATTATAATATGTGAATGGATAAACTCTGTCATTGAAGATCAGAAGGGAAATATAGCTGAAATAGTATCTATTTCAAGGAATATCACAGAAAATAAAAAACTTGAAGAATCTCTCAGAAAAGCAAAGGACTTTGCAGAAAAAGCAAGTAAAGCCAAAAGTGAGTTTCTTGCCAATATGAGTCACGAAATACGTACTCCTATAAATGGAGTCATAGGAATAAGTGACCTCATTCTTGAAACAGAACTTGATGAAGAACAAAAAAACTATATGCAGATGATAAAAACATCATCAAGAAACCTTTTGAGAATAGTAAACGACATACTTGATATTTCAAAGATCGAAGCAGGAAAAATAGAGCTTAACAATGTTTCATTCCACGTCCTTGAACTAAAAGAAAATATTATGAACTCATTTTCCCATCTTATGAAAGAAAAAGGACTTGATTTTAAATTTTTTATACAAGACAGTATTCCTGTAAAGCTCAACGGAGATCTTTATAAGATAAACCAGATCCTTTCAAACCTTGTAGGTAATGCTTATAAGTTCACTGATAAAGGATATGTACATGTTAAAACTGAAAAAGTGCATGAGGATAACACTTCCGTAGAACTATTATTTAATGTCTCTGATACTGGTATAGGCATAAAGCCGGAAAAGATAAATATTATATTTGACATTTTTACACAGGGTGACTCTTCCGCCACAAAAAAATATCAAGGAACAGGTTTGGGACTTACAATAGCCAAAAGTTACGTTGAAAAGATGGGCGGAAAGATTTTTGTTGTAAGCACACCGGGTGAAGGAAGTTCATTTTCCTTCGTTATACCCATAAAAAAAGATCTGAGCTTTAATGCTGAAAAAACTCAGGAAGATGAAGAAATATATCTTCAGAACTATAAGGATAAAAAAATTCTGGTCGCTGAAGACAACCAGATAAACCTTTATCTGACAAAAAAAATTCTTTCAAAAAAAGCAATGGAAGTGCTTACGGCAGAAAATGGAGCCAAAGCGGTTGAGATTTTTGAAAAAGAGAGGCCGGACCTTATATTTATGGATCTTCAGATGCCAGAGCTTGACGGATTGGGAGCAACTTTAAAAATCAGACAGATAGAAAAAAACCATAACACTTATACCCCTATAATTGCACTTACTGCCTACGCCACCAAAGAAGACAAGGAACGCTGCCTTGCTCAAGGCATGGACGGTTTTATTGCAAAACCTTTTACTCAGAAGGATATATTAGGAGCATTGAGAACTTTCCTCGCTTAATTTCATACATATAAAAATAGATACTTTACTATCTTTATACTCTGCCCATATTTTTCCTTCGTGCAGTTGTATGATGCTTTTGGCTATCGAAAGGCCAAGACCAGAGCCTCCAAGACTGCCTGAACGTGATTTATCTATCCTATAAAACCTTTCAAACATGTTTTTAAGTTCCTCATCATTAATGTTATCTGATGGATTAGAAATTTCAAGAATAACTTCACTGTCCTGTTTGAAACTCAAAACATCAATTTTGCTACCACTAACAGAATACTTTATTGCATTAGATATTATATTTTCAACCACTCTAGCCATCTTACCGGCATCTGCCGTAATAAAAAATTTCTGATCCTTGAGGTTGGTTTCAAACTTCATGTTTTTTTCAAGGGCAACAGGCATGATTTCCTGAATAACCTGTCTTACCAGCCTATTGATATCAAAAATTTCCATATCAAGCTTTATATCAAAATTATTCAGCTTGGTATATTCGAACAAATCATCTATAAGTTCTTTGAGGCTGATGGATTTCTTGTATGCAATATCTATATACTCCTGCGCCTGTTCGGCAGAATCATACTTTTTTTCCGTATAAAGCCTGAGATATCCCATGACAGAGGTAAGCGGCGTTCTTAAATCATGTGATACATTAGTTATAAGCTCGTTCTTCAGTTTTTCTGACCTTCTCTCTTCATATATTGACTTTTTTAGTTCATCAGCCATACTGTTAATATTTTTTGCCAGCAGACCTATTTCATCATCACCCTTCTGCGGCACTCGATATTCAAAATCGCCTTTAGATATCGCCTGGAGTCCTTTGGAAATATCCTGAATATACTTGAGTTTTCCCTGAGTAAGATAAATAAAAGAAACTATAAATCCAAATATGAAAAAACTGAGCTGTATCAAAGGACTTAGTACCGAAAGGAATCCAAAGGGATTTTCTACTTTAATATTTGTGACAAGTATGTAACTTTCTTCCGCTAAAATAATACTTGTGGAATTGTATATTCCTTTGCCGGAAACAGAGGTTACCACCTTAGGCAAGGCTCCGCTCTGTGTAAGCGTAGTATCCTCTTCATCCGTACTTTGTTTTTCATTATAATAAGAGTCGGTCAGCTTTATCATCCCATCCTGACTGAACTTAAGAAAATACGTATCGTATGCATAGTAACCGTCGTTCTGCACAATACTGAAGAGCCCCGAAGGAAATGTATCTTCAAGCTCGCCTGAAGGATCGTATCTGTATACTATATTATTATCGTAATTAAGAATATATACTTTAAGAAAGTAAGCTTCCCATTTTTCAGATACTTTTTTTATTTCTTCCTGTACTTCATCAATGCCTGTTTTTTCATCAATTTCTTCTATCTTGGAAGCCACTTCCGAGGTTATTTTTTCTGAAATTTCATATCCGTAGTTAAAGTTTCCGGATAGTATATACTCACAAAAAACAGCAAGTATGCCTCCAATGACTATACTTACTGCAAAGACTATTATTATTTGGATTCTTATATTTTTCTTTACCGCTTCCGAAAGTTTTTTAAAAAGATTATTTTTCAATTTTATAGCCTACTCCCCATACCGTTTTAATATACTGGGGATTCCTGGGATTAACCTCTATTTTTTCCCTTATCTTTCTGATATGAACCATAACTGTGTTTTCAGAATCAAAGCTTTCCTCCTGCCACAGGCTCTCGTATATTTTTTCTGCACTAAAAACCATTCCTCTGTTTTTTGCCAGAAAAAAAAGTATATCAAACTCTGTTTTAGTAAGTCTGACTTCCTTATCTCCAACAAAAGCAGTATGCATACCTTCATCTATTGCAAGTTCGCCTATTTCTATGCGCCGATTATCTTTCTTTTGAGATATTTTCGAAAACCCTCTGTATCTTCTTATCTGAGATTTTACTCTGGCGAGGAGCTCAAGAGGATTAAAAGGCTTGGTCATATAATCATCTGCTCCCATGCTCAATCCTGTTATCTTATCCATATCCTGATTCTTAGCAGTAAGCATAATAACAGGCATATCGTACTTCTGCCTTATGCGCATACAGCACTGGATGCCATCCATTACAGGCATCATCAGATCAAGTATGACAAGATCATATTTTCCTTTTTCCATCATTTCAAGAGCCTGCAGCCCATCGACTGCTTTATGAACTATGAACCCGTCATTTTTCAAATAAATTTCTACAAGACTTCTTATTTCGTCATCATCATCAACCACAAGAATACGATCTTCAGAAATAACTATCACCTTCCTGATGATATTATATCTTATATCTTCATATCTCTTCAAGCACCAGTTTTTTTTCAAGACTATCCCCAGCTTTTTCAATTTCGATATAAGAAATCCTTTTCTTTTCTATAAATTTGTTCTCATTTTTTTTGTCAAATATAAGTATGTCTTTCCATGAACCGGTATTTGCATAAAACTTACCGCTATACTCTTTAAGGGCAGGAAGGTGATTATGACCCATTATAAGACCTTCTACCTGTGTTGCGTTAAATTTTATGGTCTGGTTTCCATAGCCCAGAACATACTTCCCATCTATCAAAAATTCTTTGCATAGAAGAGTTTCGGACTTTTTCATCAGATAGTTAGAGTTTTTTATTCTTTTTATCGCCAGAACCATTCGTGCAAGAATACTTGAAATAACTGTTCCGCCATATCTGTTGGCAGCTATCTTCAGGAAAGTTTTCGAATCCGGATAGTTAATATCAAGCCACTGCTTAAGCTCCTGTGAATTACAGAAATCTACAAGAGTATTTACAAAAATTTTTTTCATTTTTATATTGCAGCTGTATACCTCTGATAAGTATGAAAACCATTTCGGAATATCTATTGAAGGATAAACATCTACATAATCTCTGAGAATTTCTTCAGGTACAACCTGACTCATCTGGCTTATAAAACCATGGGCAATATAATTGATAAGTCTTTCCCCGACAGGATTAACAAGTTTTCCGCTTTCATCCGATGAAAAACGGTTGAAAACATCAAACTGATTTCCGTGAATGGCAAAGACCTTTGTCTTCTCATCATAATGATAAGGCAGAATATCGATATCTCCCATCATCTGTCTTACTTTTGAAGATACCTCCGGACAAAGTCCCACCATGTAGTCATGATTCCCGTAAACATAACTTATTTTGATCTTTTCAGAAAGCTTTTTTATTCTGTTAAAAAGTTCTGAATGTACCAAATTTATCTTATCAAGGAGCTTTATATGCTCCTGTGCATCCCAGCTGTCAGATTCAATACAAGGACTGTCTATAAGTTCAAGGAAATCACCGACTATCACGACTTCCTCTAGTCTGTCATCAGTTTTCTGAAAAAGCTTAAGCAGCCTTTCATCGTATATACTGTCTGAGTTTTCCCCAATATGGGTATCAGAAATATAAAGTATCATATCTTTTCTCCTTAATTCCTCTTTTCCTTTTTCAAAAATTTTTTGAACACAAATAAAAGTACCATCAACACAAGTATGCCTATGAAAAATATATTATATATTGAGATAAATTTGGTAATGTAAAGCTTATTGCTTCCTATTACACATCCGATGAAGAAAAATACTGCTTCATGGACAAATGAGGAAAAAGCAATAAGAGAGAGCGCAACTGATTTGTTAAAACCTATTACACCTCCCATAATAACAGTAACAAGACTTAGACCGGGAATAAACCTTCCCATAAAAAACATCAGCCATCCGTGTTTTTTAAAGTTCTTACGTGACTTCTCTTTTACATCTTCATTTATTACAGATCCTACAATCCTGTTTTTATAAATCAGGTCTTTATTCCTATGACTCACCAGAAAGAAGAAAAAACTTATTGAAAGGATTCCCAAAAAATAACTTATAAATATGGGGAAAAATCCCCCTGCTTTGCCCTGAGAGCCAAGATATCCTCCAAAAATAAATATTTCATCTCCCGGATAAGGCGGAAAGATCATCTGCAGGACACCAGACAGATAGAAAAATGTATATGCAACTATTACGGGCAAAGAGTCAAGTTGATTGACAAGTGAATCTATAAATTCGTTCATATTTTACCTCCTCTTTAAAAAGTATTCTACGTTGGCTTACTTAATAAATCCCTGAGATAATTCTTAATTATTTCTTAATTACTCAAAAGTGCTATGATATAATATAAAGTAGAATTACTCTGCAGGAGGTGTGTTTATGCCTTTTGTAATAGCGGAAAACGAAGTGATAGATTACTTTCTTGTCAAAAAGGATAAAAAAAACATAGGAATAATAATAAAACCAAACGGTACAGTTGTTGTGACTGCACCAAGATATCTTTCAGAAAAACAGATAAATGATGTAGTCCAAAAAAAAGCAGTTATTATACGAAACAGGCTCTATCAGATAAAAGAAACCCTTGACAAGAGTGTAAAGAAAAAGATAGAAGACGGAGAAAGTATTCTTTTTATGGGCAAGACTTACAGAATAAGAATAAAGGAAGATGAGTTCATACCAAGCTTAAGAATAAATTTGGTTGAAGATTTCATGGAGATACTTCTTAATCCGAAAATTCCGCTTGAACTTAAAAACTCTCTCAAAAGAGAGAAAACTATTGATTGGTATAAGGAGCAGGCTAAAAATACACTTACAGAAAGAACTTTTTCTTATGCAAAACTTATGAAACTATCTTTCAGCGGTATACGGATAAAAGAACAAAGTTCAAGATGGGCAAGCTGCTCAAATATAGGAAACCTTAACTATAACTGGAAGATAATTATGGCTCCTGTTCCTGTTATTGATTACATTATAGTCCATGAACTGAGTCACCTCGTAGAGATGAACCATTCATCTAGGTTCTGGGATATTGTAAGCTCTGTGCTGCCTGACTACAAAGAACGGAAAAACTGGCTAAAGACGTTTGGAACAGTTCTTGAAATATAGATTCTCAGTAATACAAAAAGTCTGAGAACACTTAATAGGAGAAAAAATGGGAGCTCTAATAAATATATTCGGAAAAAAAAGAAAAAGATCCTCTGATCAGTTTAACCGTAGTACAGATTACAGAAGGGAGTATCTCAAACATCACAGGGGGTTTTTCGGCATCTACATTTGTTCATACTGCGGAAAAGTATTAACCCGTTCACAGATGCAGGTCGATCATGTTTACCCTGTGAACAGAGCGGCAACCAAATCAAGCGGAAGATTATTTGTCAAACTAAGGAGTTCAATCGCTATAAGTCAGAGAAAAAAAGGAGTGAATGGCCTATGGAACTTAACTTCTTCCTGTAAACGCTGCAACCATATTAAAAATGCTTCGGCTGGCCTATGGACTGTCAGAGGCTATATTGGCAGAGTACTTTTTCCTCTAATGAATCTCGGACTTCTTGGAATTCTGCTTTACGGTGCATACACAAGCATTAAAGCACAAAATCCAACAAATCTATACTATGCACTTGCGGTAACGTTACTTATAAAGTTTTTATGCAGATTGCTTCTTAGCCGCAAGCCCAAAAGAAATCAACATTCCTGATAAAGATAAAACTACTAAAAAATCGGCTTTCCAGCCGATTTTTTAGTAGTTCAGCTTTCCTTTAATAACTCATAATAAAAATCTTCCATCTTAACTAAATTATCTATTCTTATCCTTTCATTTGTACCATGAACTCTTGCAAGATCTTCCCCCTCCATAAATATCGGGGCGAACCTTAAAACACATTTACTCATCGAACTATAAAACTTTGAATCCGTGCTTCCGACCATTATAAACGGAGCAGTTATTACTCCGGGAAATACTTTTTCCATAACCTTTTCCAAAGTTTTATATCCAAAAGATTCCAAAGAAGTAACTGCTGATGGATTGTCCGCTCTGGACCCATCAAGTATCTTTACCTCCACCCTACTATCGTTAATAGTCTTTTTTACCTTTTCAATACAGAATTCAACACTTTCCTGCGGAATTATCCTCAAATTAATAACAACTGAAGCATTCTGTGGAAGGACATTTTCTTTGTCTCCCGCATGAAAGATAGTGGGAGCTATTGTTGTTCGAATAAGTGCATTGGTTGTAGGTGAGTTTGACAGTACTTTTTTAAGCAATGGAGAAAAAATAAATTGATTTTTGAAAACAAAACCTAAAAACCCTTTTATATCAGGAGCTACTTTAGAAAAGAACATTGAAGTTGGCCCTTTAAGATAAGGCTTAAAAAGCGTGTGCCTAAGTTTGCCAACAGCAGTTGACAAAATCCTTATACAGGTATCCTCACCAGGCATTGAAGAGTGGCCTCCTGCGGTCTTTACACTAAGACAAAGACTCAAAAAACCTTTTTCGGCAACCCCTACCGTAGCCACAGGCTTATTCAGAAGAGGAAGAACACCCTGCATGATATTTCCGCCCTCATCCAGGACATATTCAAACTCTATACCCTTATTTTTCAAGTATGAAGAAATCATTCCCGCACCATTTTCTCCGGTTATCTCTTCATCATGCCCAAATGCCATATATATATCCCTGGAAGGTTCATACCCTTCCGACAAAAGCTTTTCTACTGCCTGCATAACACATATGAGCACCACTTTTATATCCAGAGTACCTCTTCCCCAGACAAATCCATCCTCGATAGCACCGGAAAATGGAGGATACTTCCAATCCTTTTCGGTATCTTCTTCTATAGGAACAACATCCTGATGAGCCATAAGCAATATCGGTTTGGAGCTTTTACCACTTTCCCAGTGGAATAATAGACCATAACCGTTTATTATCTCTTTTTTGAGCCTCTCATGAACATTAGGAAAAGCACTTTGAAGATAGTACTGAAATCTATCAAACTCTCCATAATCAATATTTTTACTCTCCTGATGCGATACCGTCTTAAATCTTACCGCTTCGGAAAGTTTTCTAACCACCTGCGGATACTCTTTTTCCATACAGTTCCCCCTATACGTAATTTATGAATACTGCGAATAATGAAAAACCTATTGTTAGCATAAACACAATCAGCTGAAGCAAAAATGTCCATCTGAACCATTTAGGATAGCTTACAGTTGAAAGACCTAAACAGATAAGAAGAACAGGGTTGGTTGGATACAATGCGTTGCTGAACCCATCTCCAAAAGCCCAAGCTGTTATCATAACCTGGTTGGAAAGACCTACCATCTGAGCAAAAGGCACAAGGAGTGGAATAAGAAGAAAAGCTTTGGCCGATGCGGACCCTATGAAAAAATTGGAGCACAAGACTATCATATATATTATTATAACCGCCGAATAAGGCGATGCTCCCGAAAGCGGCTGAGCAGCATAATATAAAAGAGTATCCATTATGTTGCCGCTTACAATTATATGCTTTACGCTTATACCCATAAGAATAAGAACAGCCGAAGCAGATATGCCCGCCATACCTTTGGCAAAAACCTTAAAAGTATTAAGAACACCCATACCCGCAAAAAAACCTGTGCATATACCTGCTATAAGATACAGTAGCGCCATGAGGATAAGTGCCATATCAGAAACCTCGGGAATAAAAATTCCAAGCACGATAACAAAAAGCATAAGAAGTATCATAAGCAAAAAACACCTTACAGCATTAACTGTTTTCTTATCTTTAAAATTATCATTTATGAATCCGTCAGCAGAACTGTATCTTCTCCTTTCAACAAGATCTTCTTCATACACCAAAGATTTTTTTGCATCCTTATCTATTTTTTTTGCGTACCTTACAAGAAAAAAAACCAAAATTGTATATATTACTGCAAAAATTATCAGCCGATACCAAGTCCCTGAAAAAGCCGGTAAATTAGTAAGCTTTTGAGCCAACCCTATTGTAAAAGGATTTGATATAGCAGAAGAAAAACCAAAGGTTATTGCAAGAAGACTCATTCCAAGCCCTACAAGTGCATCCCAGCCCATAAGATATGATAAAGCAATTATTATAGGAACCAACGGAACAGCCTCTTCAAAAATTCCAAGAACTGATCCGAACCCCATAAAAATAAAGGTTATTATAGCTATCAAAAAATATCTTTTATTACGGAATTTTTTTACTATAGACGATACTATTGATTTTAAGACATTTGCCTTATCTATAACTGCAAAAGATCCACCTATTATCAGAAGAAGCACTATAAGAGCCAAGGCCTTTACTCCATCAGAAGTTACCAGCACCTCCAGAGGAGCCGTAAACCACCTATAAAAAGGAAGCTTCCCTTCCTGTGTAAAAGAAAAAGACTCCCAGTTAAATACCTCGCTTCCGTTAACAATTTGACGTTCATAGCTGCCGGTAGGTACCACCAAAGTCAGAATACCAGCAAATATTATCAGTCCTAATAAAATAAAAAAAGATGAAAGAAAAGCTTTTTTCCCAATCTTTATACCAAAATTTTCTTCTGCCATGATTTACCCCCGGTAATATTTATTAAACTTATTTATATTCCATATTTATTAAATAAATAACCAGCCCTTAAAACTTTTCTGATAATATCTATTGAATAAATTATATAACGGAGATGGCAGAAAATGACAATGTTTTTATCAAAAATATATTTTCCCATAATAGTCTTGATCATAGTCTATGTTTTAATCGCAATAAGACAAATAGGGAAGTTCCGGATACAGCCATGGCAAAGTATGATGCTAGGAGCAATCCTTGTTCTTGTTACTGGACAGATAAAACCAATAAATGCTTTTAAAGCTGTCAATTTTGATGTTCTGATCTTTCTTTTCGGTATGTTTGTCATAGGTGAAGCTTTTGCACAGAGCGGATATATATACCATCTTTCATACAAAGCCTTTAATAAAGCCAAAACAATAAACCAGCTCCTATGGCTTATAATCATAAGCATGGGCTTACTTTCCCCATTTTTTATAAACGACACCATGGTCATAGTTTCAACCCCTCTTATAATCTATCTTGCAAAAAAGCAGAATATTCCGGCAAAACCTCTTATCCTGGCTATGATGTTTGCAGTAACTACAGGCAGCGTATTCAGTCCTATCGGAAATCCCCAAAACTTGCTCATTGCTATGAACGGACACTTTTCAAACCCTTTTATAGTTTTTTTTAAATACTTATTGATACCAACTCTTATTAATCTTTCTATTATATTTTTCTTTATAAAGCTTTATTACAAAAAGAATCTTTCAGAAGTAAAAGAACTCATACACTCTGAAGAAAAACCAACAGACGGGAACTTATACAAAATATCAAAATTTTCTTTTTATCTAACCTTTGTACTAATAGGATTAAAAATGCTCTCTTTCCTTGTTGGATTTGGAGACAGCTTTAAATTGACGTATATTTCATTAATTGCCTCTTCACCCATACTATTGTTCAGTTCTAAACGATTCAACGTCCTGAAAAAAATAGACTGGTACACGCTTATTTTCTTTTCTTCCATGTTTATACTAATGGAAAGTGTATGGGAAACTGGAATATTTCAAAAAATGGTAAACGGCTACAATCTTTCATCAATACCTGTAATACTTGTCTTAAGCATACTTACAAGCCAACTCATATCAAATGTTCCTTTTGTAAGCCTTTATATGCCTCTCATTCTAGGACTCAATGCTACTGCCAAAGAGCTAACAGCACTTGCAGCAGGAAGTACAATTGCTGGAAACCTCCTAATTCTTGGAGCAGCAAGCAACATCATAGCAATGCAGTCTGCCGAAAGGAACGGAGAAGTACTCACTTTTTCTGATTTTGCAAAAATCGGTATTCCATTAACAGCCATAAATGCCTTTGTATACTGGATTTTCTTCAATATAATACCATAATACATCTTTTGATTAAAACAAAAATGATTTTTTTATTTAATGTGTTATACACATGTTATTATTAAAACTCTTTTTAGCACATCATTGTATTTCTATTCTTAAAACTTCCTTAAAGAACCTTCTTATTCCTGTATAGTATTTTGTGTATCATATTTTTGTAGCTCAAACTTGGAGGAGGGGTAAGATGAAAAACAATATATGCGTTCCTATGCTGAACTTAAAGTTGGCCTCACAGTACGAGTTTATAAAGTTTTTCAAACAAGCCAAAAACCCCAAAGAACTTGAGAAGATAGCTAGACTTCGCAGAGGTACCGTGAAAGATAATCTGAACTCAGAAAAAAAGTAAGAGTGGTTTCCTTGAACGAAACCAAAGATCCTATACTAACCTTAAATAACTATTCCTTAAAAATAGAGGACAAGTTAATACTGAGTGATATAAATTTGAAAATCTATCCGGGAGAGATCATACTTTTTTATGGACCTCGTAACTCCGGAAAATCTTCTTTATTAAGGACTTTTGTTCATCTTAATGAAGAACTGTATAATCATGTAAAAGGCGGCGGAGATTTACTATACAACGGCAAAGACATGAGAAAGATGGACAGAAAATTTCTGAGATCACAAATCACCTACTGTGATGCCTCCTTTGTAGAAAACCTTAATTTTCTTACGTTAAATGAGCTTCTTAAAATTTCTATAGATCTCAAAATAAAAGACTTAACCAAGGAACATTTTGAAACACTTGAAAAATTAGGTATTTCTCATATATTCGCCAACAATGAATCTATTAAATACTATAAAAATCTATCCAATTGGTCTATCGGAGAAAAGATATCTCTTATAACTTTTTTAGCTTTGGCAAGAAATCCAAGGATTTTTATTTTTGATTCAATATTAGACCATCTGGACGATTATCTTCTTAGGCAAGTAAAAGCGTTATTCGCAAGTATAAAAGAAAATATTACTCTAATGGTTTCAACAAGAAACATTGCCCTATTCTCAGATATGGCAGAGAAAATTGCTCTGATAGATAAAGGAAAACTTGAATATTACGGAAGTATCACTAAGTTCATGCTAAATTTTCCTAAACAAATATTAAATTCTGAAAACATCGAAGAAATTCCTTGACAAGCTGAAATAATTATGGTAAGATATCTTACGTAACTGTTGCCTGGGTGGCGGAATTGGTAGACGCTGTGGACTTAAAATCCACTGGGTGGGAACACTCGTGTCGGTTCGAGTCCGACCCTAGGCACCAGGTACGGAAAAAACTACACGGTGCGGGGTGGAGCAGTCTGGAAGCTCGTCGGGCTCATAACCCGAAGGTCATAGGTTCAAATCCTGTCCCCGCTACCATATGGCGGTGTAGCTCAGTTGGCTAGAGCATGCGGTTCATACCCGCAGTGTCGGGAGTTCGAATCTCTTCGCCGCCACCAGTTATTTTCCGTAAAAAATCCAGCTTTTTAGGGCTGGTTTTTTTTATTTGAAAATACTTGATCTGTCGACCATAGATGTGGTAAAATATATAGGAGTACGACAGAACGTGAA
>ENA-UPTA01002205-UPTA01002205.1-activated-sludge-metagenome-genome-assembly--contig:-NODE-2205-length-20336-cov-8.571274_pt1 | contig 20336 bp, 9 predicted proteins | sample MGYA00238184_ERZ773361 | MGnify/ENA primary metagenome ERZ773361 (study PRJEB29100, sample SAMN05720205) | activated sludge metagenome | isolation source: anaerobic digester from wastewater...
CGGAGCGCGTCCTTCGCGGCGTCGTACTGCGTCTCCCACCAGAGCTTCGTGTCGGAGTTGAAGACGACCGTCCACTCCTCCTTCCCGGGGATCGTCACGAGGGAGTAGGTGCCCGCGGCGAGCTTCTGCCCCTCGATCGTGACGTCGTCGGAGAAGGTGAGGGTCGTCGCGGCGTTCGCGCCGGTCCGCCACGGCTTGTCCCACGGGACGAGGTCACCCCAGATGGCCCGGCCGCGGACGCTCGGGCGGCTGTAGGAGATCGTGACGTCGGTCAGGCCGACCCGCTGGCTCAGGGTCGCCTTCGGGCTCGGCTGCGGGGTCTCGAACTGGGCGAACGCCGGCGCGGCCAGCGCCACGGCGGCGAGGAGAAGGGTCGGACGGAGCTTCATCGCGTGTCTCCTTCGTGGTTCCTTCGATGGGATCCCTACGAGAGTCGGCTTTATAGCAGATGGCCCCGGAGCTCCGTCCCCCTAGAATCGGGGCATCGATCCGGAGCGTCCCGGGCCCCGGGGAACGGGGCAGGAGGTCTCATGGCCAGCCGCACGGCGTTCCCGCGCGTCTTCGGGGAGCTCGTCCACGACTCCTTCTCGATCACCTCGTTCTTCACGGGGCTCCTCGCCGCGCTCCCGACCGGTCTCGTCCTCCTGTTCGCGGCGAGCGGTCCCCGCTCGAAGGGGGACGCCGTCGCGGTCCTCGTCGTCTGGATGGGGACCGTGCTCGTCTTCGTGTCGCGCTTCGCGCAGGTCGGCGTCGCCGGGGACACCGAGGGGGGGCTCTTCTCGAGCGCGGCGGGACCCTGGAGCGGCACGATGGCGGCGGCCGCGCGGCTCCTTCTCCTGTGGGCCGCCTGGGCGGTGCCGTTCGTCGTCTGGGGGCTGCTGAAGGGGGCGGGAACGCCGGACCCGGCCATCGGCCTCGTCCCGATCGGTTTTCCGCGCCTTCCGTTCCTCATCTCGCTCTGGTCCGGCCTCGGCGTCGTCCTCTCGTTCGCGTTCGTCGCCGTCGCCGCGGTCGCCCCCAGCTTCGGCGCGCTCTTCTCGCCTGCGCTCTGGCGGACGCTCTTTGCCGGCCGGATCGGCGAGCTCTTCCTCGCGATCGCCGGCGTCTTCGGGCCACCGCTCACGGTCCTCCTCGTCGTCCTGCCGGTCTACGGCGCCCTCATGCCGCGGCAGCCGAAGCTCGCCCTTACCGCGTTCGTCCCGCTTCTGCTCTACGCCGTCGGGATGGTGCTGACGCTCCAGGGGAAGCTCTGCGGCGCCTTCGCCGCCGCGAGCCTCGCGGAGGAGGCCGACGAGCCGCTCGACGTCGAGGTCGCGGCACACGCCGGGACGGCCTCCGTCGCGCCGGCGGGCGCAGCGCCGGCCGAGGCCTCGACCGCCGACCCGGAGTCGCTCCAGGCGATCTGGCAGGCGCGCTTGACCGCGGGAGACGTCGAGGGCGCGCTCGAGGCCGCGCGGATGGCCATTCCCGCCGGCCTCGCGAAGGGCTCGCCGAAGGCGGCCGCGGCGATCTACCGCCAGCACCTCGATCGCCTCGACGCCCTCGGTCTCGACCGCCCGGCCCTCTCCCTGCTGGCCGACCAGCTCCTTCGCGACGGGGACGTCGCCGCCGCGGCCTGGACCTTCTCCCAGACGCTGGACGCGGAGCCGGGCGACGCGAAAGCGTTCAAGGGGCTGCTCCGCGTGGCCGAGCATCACCTGGAGAAGGCGAAGGCGCCGCTCGAGGCGGTCCGCGTCTACCGCTATCTGCTCGAGCGGGCTCCCGGCTCGCCCCTGGCCGAGCATGCCCGAGACCTCCTCGCGGACGCCGAACGCAAGGCCGCACGGGAGCCGGCGCCCCCCGCGCGCTCATAATCAGAGGGCGTGAAGCGACGCTCGAAGGCTGTCGGGGTGGCTCGGGGCTCGGGGGGCCGGCGATCGTGACCCTCGACGTTCGCACGCTCCTCGCGCTCTTCGCCCTGACGCAGGCGCTGCAGGTCGTCGTCCTCTCGGTCCAGTACGCGCTCTTTCGGAGCTACCGGGGCACCGGCGCATTTCTCCTCTGGAGCGCTGCCGTCGGCGCCGGGTCGGTCGCGTTCCTCTTCCGGGACCACGAGACGCTCGGCCGCGTCGCGATCTTCGCGCAGAACGGCCTGATCGTCTTCGGGACGCTCTGCCTCTGGGCCGGCCTCTGCCGCTTCCACGGCCGGGACGAGGACCGGCGCCTCTTCGGGGCCGTCCTCGTCCCTTACCTCGCGGCGCACGCGTTCCTCCTCTGGGTCGTCCCGGACATCGACCTTCGGGCCGTCGTCCTCGCCGCGGCGCTGGTCGTCTCGGCGCTCCTCTCGGCGCGGGAGCTCTGGCGGGAACGGACGGGCGAGAGCCGCCCCGTCGCTCTCGTCCTGGTGGCGGGCCTCCTCGCCCACGCGGCGTTCTTCGCCTACCGCGGCGCGGTCCTCCTTATCGGAGCCCACGTCGGCGACGTCTGGGGGAGCGCCGCGTTCAACGTCGCGCCGTACGTCGACGGGTTCCTTCTGACGAACCTCGTGACCTTCGGCATCGTCATCCTGGTGAACCGTCGCGTGAACGCGGAGGTCCGGGAGGCTCGCGACCACTTCCGCCGACTCCTCGACACGATCCCGGACGCGGTCCTCATGACGCGGGTGTCGGACGGGATCTGCCGCGACGCGAACGAGGGCTTCGAGGCGCTCACGGGCTATCGGCGGGACGAGATCGTGGGCCGCTCCTCGACGGAGCTGGGGGTCTGGGTCGACCCGCGGGCCCGCGACCGCGTCTTCGAGCGGGCGCTCGAGTCCGACGCGACCCGGGACCTCGAGCTCGAGGGACGGCGCCGCGACGGGACTCCGTTCGTCGGCAGCGTCTCGGCGCGCAGGGTCGACGTGAGGGGCGAGCCGCACGTCCTGTCGGTCGTGCACGACGTGACGGGACGCTACGCCGCCCGCGAGGCTCTCCAGCGCAGCGACCGGGAGATCCGGGAGCTGAACGCCGGCCTGGAGCGGCGGGTCGCCGAGCGGACGGCCGAGCTGACCGCCAAGAACGCCGAGCTCGAGGCGTTCGTCCACTCGATCGCTCACGACCTCCGCGCCCCGCTGAGGGCGATCGAGGGGTTCTCGGGGATCCTCGAGGAGGAGCACTCCGCCCGGCTCGACGACGAGGGCCGGCGGCTTCTCGCGCGGGTGCGGGGCGGCGCGCGCCGGATGGACCGGCTCCTCCGGGACCTCGTCGAGTACGCGCGGGCGGGGTCCGCCGGCCTCCGTCACGAACGCGTCGACCTCGGCGTGCTCGCGCGGGGCGCCTTCGAGGACGTGGTCCCGGCCGAGGCTCGCGAGGCCTGGCGCTTCGTGGTCGGTGATCTGCCGACCGCCCGGGGCGACGCCGCGCTCCTCCGCGTCGTCCTCCGGCATCTCCTCGCGAACGCGGTGAAGTACGCCGCCGCGGGGCCCGGGAGGAGCGTGGAGGTCCGAGGGAGAGTCGAGGCCGGGCACGTCGTCTGCGAGGTCGTCGACGACGGCGTCGGGTTCGACCCGGCCCACGCCGGACGGCTCTTCCGCGTCTTCGAACGGCTTCACGCCGGCGAGGGGGACGACGGGACCGGTATCGGCCTCGCGATCGTTCGGCGGATCGTCGAGAGACACGGCGGGAGCGTTCACGCCGAAGGACGCCCGGGCCAGGGGGCGACCTTCGCGTTCTCGCTTCCGGAAACGGGGGAGAGCGATGCCTGAAGAGGTCTGGATCCTCCTCGTCGAGGACGACGACGACGACGCGGAGCTGGCTCTGCGCGCCCTCGCGCGATGCGAGCTGGCTCCCCGGGTCGTCCGCGCGAGGGACGGGGAGGAGGCTCTCGACGTCCTCCTCGGGCGGGGAGAGGCCGCCGCCGGGACGGTCCCGCCGCCGGCCCTCGTCCTGCTCGACCTGAAGCTGCCGAAGGTCGACGGGATCGAGGTCCTGACGCGTTTCCGGGCCGACGGGAGGGGCCGGGACGTCCCGGTCGTCGTCCTGACCTCGTCGATGCTGCCGGCGGACGTCCGCGCCTGCTACCAGGCGGGCGCCAACAGCTTCGTCGTCAAGCAGGTGGAGTTCGCGGAGCACGCGAGGACGCTGCGCGAGATGGCCGCCTACTGGCTTCAGGTGAACGTCCGCCCCTGAGCCGAGAAACCCCAGTTGACGACGCTTTCGGTGGTAACGCTTTGCCTGTGCAGCACTTCGCGTGACCCGTTTCAACTGCGCCACAGTTGGAATCGTGCGTGACTGCATTCACTTACGCGCGAACTGAGGTTTCTCGGCTGAGGAAGCGTCCGCCCGCGCGCCGGCGCCGAAAAAGGAAAGGGGGCGGCCCGTGGGCCGCCCCCTTCGTCCGATGTCGGAAGCCCGGCGGTCAGACCTTGTAGCCCTGAAGGATGCGGATGTAGTTCGCGCGCTCGAACATCGAGGCGTCGGGGCAGCGGAGGAGGTTCATCGAGCCGCGCATCTGCTCGAGCGAGTCGTACTCGTGCTCCTCGAGCCACTGCGTCAGCCCTTCGCGGATCCGCCGGAGGACGTCGGGCCCCTGCTGGAGGATCGCCGAGACGACCTGGACGGCGTGGGCGCCGGTCATGACCGCCTTGACCGCGTCGAGGTGGGTGTGGACGCCGCCCGAGACCGCGAGCGAGGCGCGGACGCGGCCCGAGACGACCGCGAGCCAGCGGAGCCGAAGGTTGAGCTCGGAGGAGTCCGAGAGCTTCAGCGTCGGCTCCACCTCGAGGCTCTCGACGTCGATGTCGGGCTGGTAGAACCTGTTGAAGAGGACGAGGCCGTCGGCGCCCGCCTCGTCGAGGCGACGGGCCATGCTGGCCATGGAGGAGAAGAAGGGGGAGAGCTTGATCGCGACCGGGATCGTGACGGCCTGCTTGACCGCCTTCAGGATGTCGATCGTCCGCTGCTCGACCTCGTCGCCCCCCTCGTCGGCGTTCGTGGCGAGGTAGTAGACGTTCAGCTCGAGGGCGTTCGCGCCCGCGTCCTGCATCAGCTTGGCGTAGCGGATCCAGCCGCCCGACGTGAAGCCGTTGAGCGAGGCGATCACGGGCAGGTCGACGGACTGCTTGATCCGCACGAGCTGCTCGAGGTACTGGTCCGGCCCGAGGTTGAACTCGTCGGGTCGGGGGAGGTACGTCATCGCCTCGGCGAACGAGTCGGCGTGGACGTCGATGTGGTGGTACGTCGCGAGCTCCTCCCTCATGAGCTGCTCCTCGAAGAGGGAGTGCATGACGATCGCCGCGGCCCCGGCGTCCTCCATCCGCTTGACGAGGTCGATCTTGTCGACCATCGGGGAGGCGCCCGGCATGATCGGGTGGGGGAGCTTGAGCCCGAGGTAGGTGGTCGAGAGATCCATCGTTGTCGCTCCTCGTCCTCAGTTGGCCTTCGGAGTGGTCTGAGCGGCGGCGACCGCGGTGACGGGGTCGGCTCCGCGGGCGAGGTTCTCGTAGATCGCCCAGCGCGAGGCGACCTCGTGCCTCTCGAGGTCGAGGAGCATCTTCGCCCGCTCGGGGTTCGTCTTCTCGAGCATCCGGAACCGGGTCTCGTTGGCCATGAACCTGCCGACGTCCGTCTTCGGGGCGGAGCTGTCGAGGACGAGGCCCGGCTTGCCCTCGGCGACCCGCCGCGGGTCCCACCGGAAGAGCGGCCAGTAGCCCGACTCGGACGCGAGCTTCTGCTGCTCGAGGCCGAGCGAGAGGTCGTAGCCGTGCGCGATGCAGTGGCTGTAGGCGATGAGGAGCGACGGCCCGTCGTAGCTCTCGGCCTCCTGGAAGGCCTTCACCGTCTGGGCGTCCTTCGCGCCGAAGGCGATCTTGGCGACGTAGACGTTGCCGTAGGCGATCGCCATCATCGCGAGGTCCTTCTTGCCGGCCGACTTGCCGGCCATGGCGAACTTCGCCACGGCGCCGATCGGGGTGGACTTGGAGGCCTGGCCGCCGGTGTTGGAGTAGACCTCGGTGTCGAGGACGAGGATGTTGACGTTCCGGCCCATCGCAATGACGTGGTCGAGGCCGCCGTAGCCGATGTCGTAGGCCCAGCCGTCCCCGCCGACGATCCAGAGGCTCTTCTTGACGAGGTAGTCGGCGATGTCCGTCAGGCGGCGGGCCGGGAGGCCCTTCTGACCGGCGAGCTTCGCCTTGAGGGCCGCGACGCGCTCGCGCTGGTGGGCGATCCCCTGCTCGGTCGACTGGTCGGCCGTCAGGAGAGAGGAGACGAGCTCGTCCCCGACGAGGCCGGAGAGCTCCTTCACGAGCTCGGCCGCGTGCTCGGCGTGCTTGTCGAGGGCGAGGCGCATGCCGAAGCCGAACTCGGCGTTGTCCTCGAACAGCGAGTTGGCCCAGGCGGGGCCGCGCCCCTCGGAGTTGACCGTGTAGGGGGTCGTCGGGAGGTTCCCGCCGTAGATCGACGAGCAGCCAGTGGCGTTGGCGATCAGGAGCCGGTCGCCGTAGAGCTGCGTCATCAGCTTGATGTAGGGCGTCTCGCCGCAGCCGAGGCAGGCGCCGGAGAACTCGAAGAGGGGCTGCATGAACTGCGAGCCCTTCACGTCGACCTTCAGCTTCGTCCGGTCGGGCTCGGGGAGGCCGAGGAAGAACTTGAAGTTCTCCCGCTCGGCCTGGCGGAGCGGCGCCTGCGGGGCCATGTCGAGGGCCTTGTGCTTCGGGTTCGCCTTGTCCTTGGCCGGGCAGACCGCGGCGCAGAGAGTGCAGCCCGTGCAGTCCTCCGGGGCGACCTGGATCGTGTACTTCATCCCCTTGAACTCGGGGGCCCTGTAGTCGACCGACTTGTAGGTCCCGGGGGCCTTCTCGAGGACCGCGGGGTCGAAGACCTTGGCGCGGATCGCCGCGTGCGGGCAGACCATCGCGCACTTGTTGCACTGGATGCAGAGCTTCTCGTCCCAGACCGGGATCTCGATGGCGATGTTCCGCTTCTCCCAGCGCGCCGTCGCCGTGGCGAAGGTGCCGTCGACCGGGAAGGCCGAGACGGGGAGGAGGTCGCCCTTGTTCGAGAGCATGACCGCGGTGATCTTCTGGACGAAGTCGGGGGCCTCCTCCGGGACGATCGGCGGCCTCTTCAGCTTCGACGTCGCGGCGGCGGGGACCTTCACTTCGTGGAGGTTCTCGAGCGTCTGGTCGACCGCCTCGAAGTTCATCCTGACGAGCTCGGCGCCCTTCTTGCCGTAGGTCTTCTCGATCGACTTCTTGATCTGGGCGATCGCCTCCTCGCGGGGGAGGACGCCCGAGATCGCGAAGAAGCAGGTCTGCATGACGGTGTTGATGCGGCGGCCCATGCCCGTCTTGGCGCCGACCTCGTAGCCGTCGATGACGTAGAAGCGGATCTTCTTCTCGAGGATCTCGCTCTGGACCTCGACGGGGAGCTTGTCCCAGACCTCGTCGGGGCCGTACGGGGAGTTCAGGAGGAAGACGGCGCCCGGCTTGGCGTACTCGAGGACGTCGTACTTCTCGAGGAAGCCGAACTGGTGGCAGGCGACGAAGCCGGCCGTCTTGACGAGGTAGGAGGAGCGGATCGGCTTCGGCCCGAAGCGCAGGTGCGAGATCGTGATCCCGCCCGACTTCTTGGAGTCGTAGACGAAGTAGCCCTGGGCGTAGTTGTCCGTCTCCTCGCCGATGATCTTGATCGAGTTCTTGTTCGCGCCGACGGTGCCGTCGGCGCCGAGGCCGAAGAAGACGCCGCGGGTGACGTCGTCGCCCTCGGTGTCGAAGTCGGGGTCCCACTTCAGGGAGAGGTGGGTCACGTCGTCGACGATGCCGACGGTGAAGCCGCGCTTCGGCTTCGCACCCTTCAGCTCGTCGAAGACCCCCTTGACCATCGCCGGCGTGAAGTCCTTGGAGGCGAGGCCGTACCGGCCGCCGACGACCTTCGGCTCGACGGCGAAGGGCGACGTGCCGTCCTCGCGCGCGTTCCGCATCACGGTGACGACGTCCTGGAAGAGCGGCTCGCCGACCGAGCCGGGCTCCTTCGTCCGGTCGAGGACGGCGATCGCCTTCGCGGTCTTCGGGACCGCGCCGAGGAACGCCGACGCGTCGAACGGCCGGTAGAGGCGGACCTTGACGACGCCGACCTTCTCGCCGCGGGCGAGGAGGTACTCGACGGTCTCGTGCGTCACGTCGGCGCCCGAGCCCATCAGGACGATGACCCGCTCGGCCTCGGGGTGGCCGAAGTAGTCGAAGAGGCGGTAGGCGCGCCCCGTCAGCTTCGCGAACGCGTCCATCGCCTCCTGCACCTTGCCGGCGCAGGCGTCGTAGTAGGGATTGCACGCCTCGCGGGCCTGGAAGAAGCAGTCGGGGTTCTGGGCCGAGCCGCGCAGGACCGGCGCCTCGGGCGTCAGCGCCCGCTTCCTCTGGGCCGAGACGAGGTCCTCGCTCACCATCGCGAGGAGGTCGTCGTTCCCGAGGAGCTCGATCTTGGCGACCTCGCTCGAGGTGCGGAAGCCGTCGAAGAAGTGGAGGAACGGCACCTTCGCCATCAGCGTCGCGCGGTGCGCGATCGCGGCGAGGTCGTGCGCCTCCTGGGGGTTGCTCGAGGCGAGCATGGCGAACCCGGTCTGGCGGCAGGCCATGACGTCGGAGTGGTCGCCGAAGATCGAGAGCGCGTGGGTCGCGACGCACCGCGCCGAGACGTGCATGACGAACGGCGTCAGCTCGCCGGCGATCTTGTACATGTTCGGGATCATCAGGAGGAGCCCCTGCGACGCCGTGAACGTCGTCGTCAGCGCCCCGGCCTGCAGCGCCCCGTGGACCGCGCCCGCCGCGCCGCCCTCGGACTGCAGCTCCGACACCAGGGGGACGGTTCCCCACACGTTCTTGCGGCCCAGGGCGGACCACTCGTCGGAGAACTCGCCCATCGTGGATGACGGGGTGATCGGATAGATCGCGATCACCTCGCTGACCCTGTGGGCGACCGAGGCGACTGCCTCGTTCCCGTCCAGGGTGACCATCGGTCTCGTCGTCATGAAGACATCCTCCTGTGGGATCGCGCGCGGGCAGCGTAGGGCCCGCCGCGGCCCGTGCATCATCTCTCTCGCGCGCGTTCCTTGGAATCGGGTAAAGGCACCGGAATGTTCCTGGGACGGGATCTCGACTGATGTGTTTTCATCAGGCGACACCGGGAGAGAATCGCGTGATGCCGACGCACCGGCTCCTCCGGCGGGGAGACGCCGCCTTCGCCGTGGCGCTTTTCGTCTCGCTGACGGCGCTCTCGTGGCTGCGCTGGGCCTCGTTCCAGGGGGACCTGAACCGCGAATGGACCGTCCCGATGCGCCTGGCGGCGGGGGAGCGGCTTTGGTCGGAGGTCGGCTACTACTACGGGCCGCTCGCGCCGCACGCGGTGGCGGCGGCGTTCCGGCTCTTTGGGGCGACGGTGGCGACGTACGTCGGCTTCGCCCTCCTCTCGGCCGCGGCGACGCTCGCCGCGCTCCTCGCCGCCGGGCGCCGGATGCTGTCGCCCGCCGCGAACGCGGGGGCCGCGGCCGTCGCGGTGGGCGTCCTCGCGTTCGCGCCCGAGAACGGAGCGTTCGCGGCTCCGTACGCGATGGCCGCGCTCCTCGCGGTCGGCCTCGTCTGGGGCGCGTTCCTCGCGGCCGCCTCCGGGCGTGCCGCTCTCGCCGGGCTCCTCGGCGCGCTCGCCCTCCTCGCCAAGCCCGAGACTCTTCCCGCCCTCCTCGGCGTCGCGCTCGCGGCAGGCACGTGGCGGAGCGCCGCTCGGCTCGTGGGGACGGCAGGCGTCCTCTCGGCTGCCGGCTACGGCTTCGCGATGGCGGGAATTCCCGTCGGCGACCTCGTTTCGTACGGCCCGCTCCGCCACTTCGTCATGCCGCCGGAGTTCCGCGAGCTCTACCTTCGGGTCTCCGGCCTCCACCCCTCCCTCCTTCCTCGCGGCGTCGGCGGGCTCCTGGCCGGCGCGGCGCTGCTCGGTGGCTGGGCCCTCTGCGCGGCGGCGCTCGCGAAACGCGAGGGAGCACGCGCGGCCGCCGGAGGCGCGCTCGCCCTGGCCGGCCTCCTCGTCGGCGCGGTCGTCCTCAGGGAGCCGGTCGTGACGACCGGGGTCCGCGGCCTTCCGCTCCTCGCCGCGCTCGCGTCCGTCGCCGCGGCGGTCGACCTTCGCCGTGGCGAGAGGGAGGCGCGACTCCCGCTCGCGGCGTCGCTCGTCGGCCTCGCGTTCGCGTGGAGGACGGCGCTCTGGACCGTCCCGGTGTATCCCTACGCGCCGCTCGGGGCCGTCTCCACTCTCCCCGCGGTGGCGTGGCTCCTCGCGTGCCGTATCCCGGCGGCGGCGCCTCCGGAGGCGCGTCGCCGGGGAGCGCTCCTGGCGGTCGTACCTCTCCTCCTCGCGCCCGTCCTGTTCCTCCCCCGGCTCGTCGAGTTCTATCGCGCGCCGCGGACCGAGGTGGCGGGTCCCGCCGGGCGGTGGTTCCCGCCCGGCGACGAGGGGGCGCTTTTCTCCCGCGTCGCGGCCCACCTCCGGAGCGTCGGAGTGAAGGACCGCGACCTCGTCGTCCTCCCCGAGGCGGGGGCGCTCTCGTTCCTCCTCGGCGTGCGGAGTCCGCTCCGGTTCGAGCATGTGCTGCCCGGCTGCGTGGACGACCGGGTCGACCGTGACCTCGCCGACGGGCTGGATCGCGCGCGGCCGGCGCGGGTCGTCGTCGTCTCGCGGCCCACCTCGGAGTTCGGGCGTTCCGCCTTCGGCCGGGACTACGGCACGCGGATCGCCGCCCGCCTCGCGCGCGACTACGCCGTCGAGGCGACGTTCGCCGAAGGAACGGCCGCGGCGGTCGTCCTTCGCAGGCGCTGACCGCGTCGCCGTGCGGGGGAGCGCCCCGTGGGGCTGGCGCGGGCTCCGTCACTTACGATCGGGGACCATGAAGCCGCTCCTCGCCGCCGTCTTCGCCGTGCTCGCGACCGCCTCGCCGGCGGACGCGACGCCGCCGTTCCCCGCGGAGTGGCTCCGGCCGCGCACCGACGTGCGCGGCCCGCTGGAGAAGGCCGACCCGCGCCTCCTGGCGCCCGCGCCATCGGGCGAGGGAGCCGTCGAGCTCCTCGTCACGCTCCGGCTGCCCGAGGAGGCGCGGCGCGTCGGCCCCGACGCGCAGCGGAAGCGTGAGAGGAGGGCCTTCCAGACTCGCCTCGCGGAAGAGCTCGAGCTCGACTACGCGCCGTTCGGCGTGCGGGTCGAGCGGACCTTCGCGTTCGTCCCCGCGCTCCTCCTTCGCGCGCCGCGGGCGGCCGCGGCGGCCCTCGCCGGCGACCCCCGCATCGAGCGGGTCCGCCCGAACGGACGCGTCCGCGCCCTCGACACCGAGGGAGACGGACTGATGCGGGTGCCCGAGCTTCGGGCGGCGGGCGTCGACGGTGCGGGCGTCACGATCGCGGTCCTCGACAGCGGGATCGACTACACCCACCCCGAGCTCCCGCTCGGGACGAAGGTCGTCAACCTCTACGACGCGATCGACCACGACGGCGACGCGCGCGACGGCTACGGCCACGGGACGCCCGTGGCGGGGATCATCGCGGGCCTGACGACGGGGGTCGCGCGCGGCGCGAAGGTCGCCGCGGTGCGGGTCCTCGACACGCGGGGCGAGGGGTCGGACGCGCAGGTCCTCGAGGGGATCGACGCCGTCCTCGCGAGCGTCGCCGAAGGGAATCCCCACGCGATCCGCGTCGTGAACCTCTCCCTCGGGGGCTACTTCGACGGCGAGGCGCCTCCCGAGCCGGGCCGCTGCGACCTCCTCGCCCCCGACTACAAGGCGGCCTTCGACCTGCTCGGGCAGGCGGGGATCCTCGTCGTGGCCGCGAGCGGGAACGGCGGCTGCACCGGCGGCGTCGTCCTTCCCGCCTGCGTGAGCAACGCGCTCGTCGTCGGGGCCGTCTACGACGCGGCCGTGAGCCCGCAGGCCTTCGGACGAGGCCACTGCCTCCCCTCGGGCTGCAGCGATTCCGCGCCGGCGGCCGACGCGATCGCCTGCTACTCCGACACCGGCGACCGTCTCGACGTCCTGGCCCCGGCGCACTGCGCGACGGCGCCGAGGAACGGAGGCGGGACCCACACCTGCTTCGGAGGCACGTCGGCCGCGGCCCCCTACGCCGCCGGCGTCGCGGCGCTCCTCTTCGGCGCCGAGCCGGACCGCCGGCCGACCGAGGTGAAGGCCGCGCTGCGCGAGACCGGGAAGGCGATCCTCGACGCGCGCAACGGCGTGACCCGGAACCGCCTCGACGCGCCGGCGGCGCTCGCCGCGCTCCGGTCGATCCCGGCGGGGACGGCGCGGGCCGAGCTCCTCGTTCCCGTCGTCCTCGACGTCCGGGGCGTCGGCGAGGCCCGGTTCCTCTCGGAGCTGACGCTCACGAACCGCGGGACGACGGCGGCGCGGGTCGAGGCGACCTACATGCCGGCGACGGGGATGTTCCCGGGAGCCGCGGGAGGCGGCACCGTCGCCGACACCCTCGCGCCGGGTGAGCAGCGCGTGATCGCCGACGCGATCGCGTGGCTCCGGACGCTGAAGGGGCTCCCGATCCCCGAGGGTCCGGGGCAGGCCGGCTCGCTCCGCTTCGTCTTCACGGGCCTTTCGCCCGACGCCGACGTCGTCTCCGCCCGCGTGCGGACGACGGCCGCGGCCTGCGGCGGCGCCGCGGGGCTCTCTTATGCCGCGTGGAGGATGGGTGACGGCTCGACCGCGCCCCTCCGGCTCTTCGGTCTTCGAAGCGGCCCGGCGGAACGATCGAACCTCGCCGTCGTGAACATGGGGACGGAGGGGACCGTCACCCCGCGAATCGTCCTGCGCTCGGGCGACGGCGCCTCCGTCTATGAGGTCCCGGCCGCTCTCCTGCCGCCGCTCGCCCCCGGCGAGTGGCGGCAGGTGAACGACGCGGACCTCCTGGGGGCCGCGGGCTTCGCCGAGGCGACCGCTCTCGTGAGCCGCGCGGCCGGCACCGCGCCGCTCGGCACCTACGCCGTCTTCAACGACAACCTCTCGCACGACGGCTCCTTCGTTCCGGCCGTCCCGGACGACGCGTTCGGCGGCGAGCTCGTCCTGCCGGTCGTCGTCGAGACGCCGGTCTTCGAGAGCGAGCTCGTCCTCTTCAACCCCGGGGCGGAGGCCGTCAGCGTGTCGTTGGTCTACACCGAGTCTCTCGCGACCCCGAAGGGGCGGGTCGGAGCGGTCTCGATCGACCTCGGGCCGTTCCAGCAGCGCATCCTTCCGCGGGCCCTCGACACGCTCCGGGGCCTCGGCCTCCCGCTCGGCCCCCGCGGCGCCGCGTCCTACGCCGGGACGCTCCTCGTCCTCTTCCAGTCCCCGTTCACGACGCTCGTCCCTGGCCTCGCCGGTGCGAAGACCGCCGCCGCGGGGAGCGGGGCATGCGCCGGGAAGGGGAGCTTCGGCCTCTTCTACACCGCGGTGCCGGCCACGTCCGCCGCGGCGGTCGAGGCGGTCGTCGACGGACTCCGTCAGACCCCGACGACCCGCTCGAACCTCGCGCTCTTCAACCCGTCGACGACGGTGCCCGTCTCCGTGGCGTACGACGTCCACGACGGAGCGACCGGGGCGAAGGTCCTCTCCTCCGTCCCCTTCGACCTTCCGCCGCTCGGCTGGAGTCAGGTCGACCGCGTCCTTTCAGGCACCGCCGTCACCGAGGGTTTCGTCCGTGTCCGCCGAGCCTCGGCGGGCGGAACGTTCGCCGCCTACGGCGTCCTGAACGACGGTGCCGCCCCGGGAGAGAGGACCGGCGACGGGAGCTACGTCGCCGGCGAGGCGTACGACCCGCCGAACTGACGGCGACGGACAATCGCCGCTCGAGAGGCGGCGAGGACCCGGGCGCGTCGACGCGCCGCATGCGACGCCGGACGGCTGCACGAGAGGTGAGCAGGCATAATCACCGGATTCAGCGTTCGGGCGGCGGCACAGGCATCTCCCGGACGCATCGACGGGAGGCGCCGTGACCGGTCGATTCGCTCGCATTCTGCTCGTATGTCTTCCCCTCGCGACCGTTCCCGTCCGGGGTGAGGAGCCCTGGCTCGAAGCGCCGTTCGAGGCGGAACCCGCGGCCGTCCTTCGAGCGTCCGAGGAGAAGCTGCCCGGCGAGACGGAGGAGAACTCCGCCTGGTACAGGCTTCTCCTCGACGAGTCCCGCTGGACCTTCGAGGCGGACGGCCGGTTCTCCATGGCCCGCCGGCGCGTCCTCCGGGTCCTCTCGCACGAGGGGGCGGAGGAGATGGGATCGGTCGCCGCGAGCTGGAAACCCTGGATCGAGGCGAGGCCGATCCTCCGGGCCCGCGTCATCCGCAAGGACGGCACGGTCCTCGTCCTCGACGAGAAGACGATCGCGGAGTCTCCGGCGTCGTCCGACCCGCTCCTGTTCGACGACCGGAAGGTCCTCCGGGTCCCTCTGCCCGGGATGGAGCCCGGCGCGGTCGTCGAGTGGGAGATCGTGAAGACGAGGACGAGCGCGCCGCCCACGGGCACCCTCGGCAGCCAGCTCCTCGCCTACTCCTACCCGGCCGGGCGGATCCGCTGCCGGGTGGAGGCCCCCTCCACCCTGCCGTTCGTCTGGAAGGCCATCGGGATCGACCTCGCACCGAAGGCCTCGCTCGCGTCCGGTCGGGTCGTCCGGGTCTGGGAGCGGCGGAACGTCCCGCCGCTCGAGGACGTCGAATCCGACCTCCCGCCGGAGGTCCCCGCGAATCCGCTCGTCGAGTTCTCGACGGGCACGTCCTGGAACCAGGTGGCGACGAGCTACCGGGCCGTCGTCGAGGAACGTATCGGCGAAGGTCCCCTCGACGCCGCGTCGTTGCCGGCGGGGCCCTTCCCGAGCCGACTGCACGAGGCGGCCGCGCTCGCGGAGTGGGTCCGACGGGAAGTCCGGTACACGGGCCTCCTCTTCGGCGACGGGGCGATCGTCCCGTCTTCGCCGGCCGAGGTGCTGCGTCGGAAGTTCGGCGACTGCAAGGACCAGGCGACCCTGCTCGTGGCGGCCCTGCGCCTGCGCGGCTTCGACGCGGCCGTCGCTCTCCTCCGCGTCGGCGAGGACCCGGACGTCACCCCCGCGCTGCCCACGCTGGACGCCTTCGATCACGCAATCGTCCAGGTCGCCGGGCTCCGGCCCGAGGGTGTGTTCGTCGACACGACCTCCCGGTTCGAGAGGCTCGGGGAGGTCCCCGCGCGGCTCCAGGGCCGGCTCGTCCTCGTCTGCCGTCCGGAGACGCAGGGGCCGTCCCGCATCCCGATCGCGCCGTCCGCCTCGAACACCTCCCGCACGGAGATCGTCGTGAGGATTCCGGAGGCGGGCGAGGCGACGGCATCGGAGAAGACGGTCTACTCGGGCGTCTTCGAGGCGAACCGGAGGCAGGCCTACGACGGGACCGGCGAGTCGGACCTGAAGTCCTCCTTCGAGCGCTGGGCCGAATCCCGCTTCGGAGGAGGGAAGGTCCTGCGGGGCGTCGTATCGCCCTCGCGCGACCTCTCCACGACCTTCACCCTCGAGACGGAGGTGGCTCGGCCCGCGTTCGTCCGCGCGGACGACGAGCGCATCTCGCTCCTGATCGCGGCCGACGGCTTCCTGAGCGAGCTGCCTGACCCGGAGGACGGGGAGCGGAAGAACGAGCTCCCGGCCCTACCGTTCCGCCAGGAGTACCGGTACTCGTTCGTCCCTCCGCCCGGCTTCTCACCGGTGCTCCTTCCCGAGGAGGAGACGCGGAGCCTCGGGCCGGCGACGTATCACCGGAAGGCCGTGGCGCGCGAGGACGGAAGCGTCACGTTCGAGGTCGAGGTCGAGCTGACGCGCGCCCGGCTGAAGCCGGCCGAGGTCGTCGCCCTGCGCGAGGGCCTCGCCGAGCTCCGCGAGGCGGAGCCGATGGCGTTCACGTTCCAGCACGGCTCCTCGGTGGCCGCGGCCCTGGGCGACGTCGCGCGCGGGCTCGAGATCCTCCGCGAGGAGATCCGCCGCGACCCCGCAAAGGCGGCCCCGCACCGCCGGCTGGCCCGCCTCTACCTGGCCTCCGGCCTGGGAGACGCGGCCCGCCGGGAGGCGCGCGAGGCCGTGAAGAAGGAGCCGGCTTCGGCCCGCTCCTGGTACCTGCTCGGGCTCGTCCTCGAGCAGGACCGGTGGGGTCGTCTGCGCCAGAAGGGGTGGGACCCCGTGGAAGCGGAAGCCGCCCTTCGGAAGTCCCTCGAGCTCGATCCCGACGACATCGAGGTGCGGTTCGAGCTCGCGATCCTGCTCGAGCACGACCGCGAGGGATATCGCTACGCCGACTCCGCCCGGCTCGCGCTCGCTCTGGACGAGTACGCGAAGCTCGTCGAGAAGTCCCCGGACGCGACGGTCGTCGCCCGCAACTACGCCCTCACGCTGCTGCGCGCCGACCGTCCGGCCGACGCCGCCGCGTTCCTCGAGAAGCGGCCCGACGTGGACCAGATGATCGGCCTTCGGATCGCAGCCGTCGCGGCCTCCCGGGGAACCGCGCGTGCCCTCGAGCTGCTTCGGCAGGCGGTTCCGGAGCCGGCGGCGCGACGCAAGGCGGCCGGCGAGATCGGCAGCCTCCTCCTGGTCCTCCGGCGCTATCCCGAGGGAGCCGCGCTGATGGACGAGGGAGCCCGTGGAGGGGACGGCGCCGGCGTCGCCGCCGTCCATGCCGGCACGGCCCGCCGCCTGAAGCGCCACGACGGCCCCGTCCCGGCCCCGGTCCGGGGCAACGCGCTGTCGGCCGTCCATGCCCTCACGGCGGAGCTCTTCCCTCGGGACGGCCGGATCGAGTCGGTCGAGAAGCTCTACGTGAAGGCCGTGCGCGCCGCGCGGGACGCGCACGGGACGTCGCTCCTCAGGAAGTTCCTCGAGGACGAGGTGGCCACCATCCGTCGCTCCGCCCTCTCGTCGGGAGCGGCGCTCGCGTTCCTCCGGGACACCGCCCTGGCGACGGAGCTCTCGGCCGAGGGAAGTGCGGCGGATGGCTGGCTCGTTTCGGGTACGGTCCCGTCGGTGGGGCAGGCGCCCCGACAGATCCGGGTCTGGGTGGCGGAGGAAGACGGGGTCCCGCGCGTCGTCTCCGACGACGGCGGCTCGAGGTTCCTCTGCTGGTACGCGCTCGACCTCGTGACGCGCGGCCGGGTCGCGGACGCGCGCCGGTGGCTCGAGCGTGCGGCGCTCGAGGTCGAGGTGCACGAAGAGGAGAGCGATCTCGTCCTCGACCCGCTCCTGCCGCGTCTGCGGCCGGCCGAGGGGGCGTCCGCGGCGGAGCTTCGGCTCGCGGCCCTCGCCGGCCTCGCCGGCACGCCGCTCCCGGATCCACTCCTCGACGAGCTGCGCCGTGCGCAACGCGAGAAGCCGGAGGACCCCCTCCGCGCCGCGCTCCTCCATAGGTCGCTCGTCGCGCGGACCGGCCCCGACTCGAAGCGAACGAAGAAGGAAACCCAGGTGCTCCTCGAGGAGGCGATCGGGCTCCTGCCGGTCATCCGCGCCGATCGAGCCTCCACCGAGTCGGTCGCGATGTTCGACATCGGGCTGAAAGCCCGGGTCGGACGAGTCGAGGAGGCGCTCGCCGAGGCCGAAGAGCACTCCCGGTCGCATCCGAGCTGCCGGCTCGTGGGGTCCTCGCTCGTGTCGCTCCGTACGACCTCCGGCGACGTGACGGGGGCGCTCGAGGCCGCGGACAAGTTGATGCAGAGGCCCGCTCCGTCGGCGAACGACGCGAACACCTCCGCCTGGGCGCGGTACGTCGCGGGGAAGGTCGATGAGAAGGCCCTGAGCCTGGCGCGGCAGGCCGTCGAGGGCTCCCGGCGCTCGAACCCCGCCATCCTGAACACGCTCGCGGCCATCTGCGCCGAGCTCGGGAGACATGAGGAGGCCCATTCCCTCGTCCTTCGGTCGATGGAGCTCCAGGGGCTCGACGAACCGATGCCGGGTGACTGGCTCGTCGTCGGGCGCATTCGGGAGAGCTTCGGCCTGGTCGACGAGGCGATCGAAGCGTACGGCCGTGCGAGCAAGGATGAGGAGGAGCAGGCATCGTTCCCGGATTCCGTCGGCGAGATCGCGGCGCGCCGAGCCCGCGCGCTCCGCACGTCGAAGGTGGGCGCGGACTGAGAGATCCGGTCGGCCTGAGCGGCCGGGGGACGCGGCGGGTGTGGGCAGAGCGAGGTTGGCTCAACCCGCCGCGTTCGTCCGTGTCCTGGTCTCGGCGGTAGCATTCCTCCCGCACAGGGAGGAGCCATGGCCGCGAAGAACGTGCACGGTCGAACGGTCGTCTTCGCCGGCGGGTGCCGGACCCCCTTCCTCCGCGCCGGGGCCGCGTTCGCCGACGTGATGGCCTACGAGCTCGGGGCGATGGCGCTCCGAGGCCTCCTCGACCGGACGGGCCTCGATCCCGCCGCCGTCGACCGCGTCGTGATGGGCACCGTCCTGGCCGACCCGCGGACGACGAACCTCGCCCGCGAGTCGGCGCTCGCCGCGGGGCTGCCGGCGTCGTGCCCCGCGTTCACCGTCACCGCCGCCTGCGCCTCCTCGAACGTCGCGGTCTCCGGAGCCGTCGAGGCGATCGCGAGCGGCGCGGCCGACGTCGTCATCGCGGGGGGAGCCGAGACTCTCTCCGACGCGCCGATCCGTTTCGGACGCGAGGTTCGAAAGCGCCTCATCCGATCTCAGAAGGCGAAGGGGGTCCTCGACTGGGTGAAGCTCCTGCAGGGGCTCTCGCTGAAGGACCTCGCCCCCGACACGCCCGCGATCGCCGAGTTCTCGACGGGGCAGACGATGGGGCAGAGCGCCGAGCGCCTCGCGAAGCGGCTCTCTCTGACGCGAGAGGCGCAGGACCGATGGGCGCTCCGCTCCCACCGCAAGGCCGCGGCGGCGACGAGGGCGGGGCTCTACGTCGAGCAGGTCGTCCCGGCTCGGGTGCCGCCGTCGTTCGGGCCGATCGACGCCGACGACGGGATCCGCGGCGACACGACGCTCGCGAAGCTCGGCGCGATCCCCCCGGCCTTCGACCGCGCGTTCGGCACCGTCACGGCGGGGAACAGCTCCTTCCTGACCGACGGCGCGGCCGCCTGCCTCCTCGCGAGCGCGGAGGCGGCGGAGAGGCTCGGCCTCGCGCCGCGGGCACGGGTCGCGGCGACCGCGCTCGTCGCGATGGAGCCGCTCGAGGAGCTCCTCCTCGGGCCCGTCGCCGCCGTCGCGAAGGCGCTCGATAGGGCCGGCGTCCCGGCGGGGGAGGTCGGCGTCTGGGAGGTGCACGAGGCCTTCGCCGCGCCGGTCCTCGCGTTCCTGAAGCTCCTCGCCGACCGGAGCTACTGCCGGGAGCGGCTCGGACGGAAGGACGCGGTGGGGCGGATCGACCCGAAACGGGTCAACGCCTGGGGAGGCTCGCTGGCCCTCGGGCACCCGTTCGGAGCGACGGGCGCGCGCCTCCTGACGACGTGCGTCGACCGGATGGAGCGCGAGGGGGCCGAGATCGGCGTCGTGACGACGTGCGCGGCAGGCGCCCTCGGGCACGCGATGGTGCTCGCGCGATGAGAAGCCTCTCGCTGAAGAAGCGTCCCGACGGCGTCGCCGTCCTCCTGTTCGACACGCCGGGAAGGCCCGTGAACGTCCTCTCGTCCGGCCTCCTCGACGAAGCCGGCCCGCTCATGAGGGAGATCCGGGAGGACGACGCGGTGGTCGCCTGCGTCCTCGCGAGCGCCAAGCCCGACGGCTTTATCGCGGGGGCCGACCTGGACGAGGTCCTCGCGATGGGCGCCGCGGAGGCCGAGTCGATCTCCCGCGGCGCGCACGCCTGGCTCGACCGCGTGGAGGAGAGCCGGAAGCCGTTCGTCGCCGCGATCCACGGCGCCGCGCTCGGGGGCGGCCTCGAGGTCGCCCTCGCCTGCCGCTACCGCCTCGCGACGGACGACCCGAGAACGGTCCTCGCCCTCCCCGAGGTGATGCTCGGTCTCCTCCCGGCCGCGGGAGGAACGCAGCGTCTGCCGCGCCGCATCGGCCTTCAGCGGGCGCTCCCGATGCTCCTGACCGGCAAGCGCCTCCGCGCCGCGCAGGCGTACCGATGCGGCCTCGTCGACGCGCTCACCTCGCCCGGGGGCCTCCTCGAGACGGCCGCGAAGGCGGCGCTCGCGCTCGCGAAGGGGACGTTGAGGCCGCCGACCGACCGGCGGCCGATCGCCGAGGCGCCGCTCGCCCTCCCGCCCCTTCGCGCCTGGGCGATCGGGAAGGCGCGGGCGGAGGTCCTGCGGAAGACGCGCGGCCTCTACCCGGCGCCCCTCGAGATCCTCGCCTGCGTCGAGAAGGGGCTCGCCGACGGCCTTGCGGCGGGCCTCGAGGAGGAGGCGGTCCGCTTCGG
>ENA-UPTA01002207-UPTA01002207.1-activated-sludge-metagenome-genome-assembly--contig:-NODE-2207-length-20327-cov-10.576707_pt1 | contig 20327 bp, 20 predicted proteins | sample MGYA00238184_ERZ773361 | MGnify/ENA primary metagenome ERZ773361 (study PRJEB29100, sample SAMN05720205) | activated sludge metagenome | isolation source: anaerobic digester from wastewater...
CAGTCACATGCATGTGTTTCAATTTATGGTATCATCACACGGATTGGAGAAAAAATGGAAGACCGTATTACAATCATCGAAGGACCAACCCCCGTCTTTGAAGACAGCCATGACGGCTGGGCGATCGGGATGAATGAAGGTCCCATCCTTTATGACACAGCCCTTACCCGCCTGCGCACCTTTAACGGGCCGGCCTTGGTAGAACGCTGCCACCGTGCCTGGAGCAAACAGGAACCCATCTACCTGCATTACCGCAACGAGATCGGGCTGGAAGAAAAAATCCCTATTGTTGCCGCCCGCGCCGTGGACACCGATGACGGCAATGTGCTTCTATTATGGGTGCGCCGCGAAATCGATGACCTGGACCTCGACGAAGATGATGACATTGATATAGAAGATGATTCTGACGACCTGACTGGAGCCTGATATGCTGGACCTCACCGCCATCCGCAGCCACTTTCCCGCCTTAGCGGCAGACACAATCTTTTTGGATAATCCCGGGGGAACCCAGGTCTGCCAGCAATCCATTGACAGGCTTACGGAATATTATCTGGAACGGAACGCCAACCATGGCGGCGCCTACCCAACCAGCGCCAGTTCGGATGCATCGGTAGACGAAGCCCGGGCTGCCATGGCAGATTTTCTGCATGCTGCCAGCCCAAATGAGATCGTGTTCGGCATGAACATGACCACCCTGACTTACACCATCTCGCGTGCCCTGGTGCGCGCCTTCCAGCCTGGCGACACTATCGTGGTCACCCGCCTGGACCATGATGCCAATATTTCTCCCTGGCTGCAGGCTGCCGAAGACCGGGGCTGCAAGGTGCGCTGGGTGACTTTCGACCGCCAGACAGGTATGCTGGATCTGGATGACTTCCAGGCTGCCATGCAGGAAAAACCCCGCCTGGTCGCATTCGGGTATGCTTCAAACGCGCTCGGCACCATTAACCCAGCCAAAAAGCTGGTGAAAATGGCGCATGCTGCTGGAGCCCTTGTTTATATCGATGCCGTCCAGTATGCCCCGCATGGCCCCATTGATGTGCAGGACCTCGATTGCGATTTTCTGGTTTGTTCAGCTTACAAATTCTTCGGTCCGCACCTGGGAATCCTGTACGGCAAATACAACCTGCTGGATTCGTTAACCGCGTACCGTGTGCGTCCTGCCCCGTCCACCCCGCCTGGTAAGTTCGAGACGGGCACAGGTTCCTTTGAAGCCATGAATGGCGTCCTTGGCACCCTGGAGTATTTCGAATGGCTGGGGAAATCTTTTGGGTCAGAGCATATTGAAATGCTTTCCGGTAAATATTCCGGCAGGGTTCTGACTTACAAGAAAGCCATGCACGCCCTGCGCGCCTATGAACATGAAATGAACAGTCGCTTCCTGCAGATATTTGATTCCATTCCCAATGTTACCCTGTACGGTCCCTGGCAGGTGGAAGACCGCGTGGCAACCTTCTCTTTCCAGGTGGCAGGCAAGCCCTCCCGCCAGGCAGCAGAAGAATTCGGCAAAGCAGGCATCAACCTTTGGGATGGGAACTTTTATGCACTCGCAGTCACCCAGCACCTGGGAGTGGAAGACACCGGAGGCCTTGTCAGGGTAGGTGCAGTACATTACAACACCTTTGATGAAATCGACCGCTTTGCTGAGGTTCTAAGGTCCATCGCAGCAACATAGACATTCCTTTAATCATCCTCGCTCCGGTTTGTCCAAATTAACCACCGGAGAGAAAATCAATTCAACTGCACTGCCAATTAATGACCTGGTTAATTGGCAGTAAACTTAATAAATAGAGCCATGTTCATGTATTGTTAGCCAGTATTCGAATGGGACAACAATCAACCTCATCTACCCAGTCAACCCTGAGGCAAGCCGTTAAAGCATTGCAGCAGGGAAATCTCACCTCAGCTGCCAGTATGGCACTGGAGATATTAAGGCAGGATAAGCAGAATATCCAGGCCTTGTTAATCCTTGCATATTGCAGCAGTCCGCTTGAAAGCATGGCTTTTCTGCAACAGGCAGAAGAAATTGCTCCCGGCAATCCTTCAGTCCAAAAAGCTGTTCTTTGGGGAGCACATCGGCTGGAGCAAGCAGTCTTCCAGCCGCCGGCTACTGGTAAAGACGAATCACCTGCCAGCGGCTTCGAGGCTATCGAAGAGGATGAAGAGGTCACCGGACGGTGATCCTCCACCGGGCAGAACCTGCTCCCCTCCCGCCTGGCAATGCCCAGTCGAGTGCAGATCAACGCGAAATTCAACGGCTGATTTCAAGTGGGCGCTTGAAATCAGCCCTCCAGGTTGGCCGGTTCCTGGTCACAAAAGCCCTTCTGATCCTTGCCACAATTTTCATCGGGTTGTTCATCACCATCCTGATCGCTAATCGTCCAATCAGCACGGGTTTTGGAGTTAAACCCCCTCCTCTAGAATCAAGCATCATGCAGCAGGTGGACATTTTAATAAGGGTTTTTACCTACAATGATCCCGCCTACCAGGAAATGTCGGAAGAAGAGCAGCAACAGGTGGTTGCAGCGATGCAGGAGCGGTTGTATGAAAACCTTGGGTTGAACCTGCCTTACTTTCAGCGGAATCTACGATGGACATCCTATGCCTTGAGATTCAACTGGGGAGCACTGGAAAGGATAGCCACCAGTTCAAGGAAAGGCTTTGCCTACCAGCCGGATACCATCAGCCAGAATGAAATTGTGCTAAACACGCTGCCTAAAACCATTCTTCTGGCAGTAACTGCGAACCTGTTCATTTTCCTGCTGGGCATTCCGCTTGCATTGCTGCTTTCCAGGAAGCAGGGCGCCTGGTTCGACCGCATATTTACATTCTTAACTCCAGTCTTTTCCATCCCCAGCTGGGTGATCGGAATCGTTTTGATCGCAATCTTTGCTGTTTTGCTGAAGATTCTTCCGGTTGCGGGTATGTACGACATCCAGCGGCCAGAAAATCCTTTGCTTTTCGTCCTGATGGTCATGAAACACATGGTTTTACCGGTCACAGCCATTGTCCTCAGCCTATTCTTTCAGCTGGTGTATTCCTGGCGTACATACTTCATGATTTATTCTGAAGAGGATTATGTAGTCCAGGGAGTTGCCCAGGGGTTAAACCGCCACAAGCTGCAAAACCAGTATATCCTCCGACCCGGCCTTTCGTACATCATCACCACCTTCACCCTTATGCTGGTTTCATTCTGGCAGATGACCATGGCATTGGAAGTTATCTTTAGCTGGCCGGGAGTCGGTTTGCTGTTCATCAAAGTCGGGCTGCCCAATTTCTGGGGTGAAAACATGTACCCTGGCAACCTGATCATTGCCATTACGGTGATCGTGATCTTTGCATACTTGCTCGGCATAGCAGTTTTCCTGCTGGATATTGCCTATGTCCTGGTAGACCCGCGCATCCATCTTCTAAAAGGTCAGCCAATTTTGCGCCAGAGAAAAGCCGGGCAAGGCGCAAAGAAGGACTGGAGAATACCAAAAACAAGGGTTTCGTTCTCCCGCGTGAAAGCAGGAGCCGTAACAGGGACAGAACAACATTCACCCAGAAAGTCCAGCCGTTGGGGTGATATATCAATAGCCCTGAAAAAGGCCACCAGTGCTTTTAGTGGATTTATCAGAACACTTTGGCATTACCCCTCAGCGGTTCTCGGCTTCTTCCTGATCCTTTTCTTACTGGTGGGTTCATTGTATGCCCTGATTTTTCTTCCCTACGAGAAGATCGGGGCAGAATGGGGCGGCAGCCGGCTTTCCGGCCAAGCAGATGTTCCTGCGCTTGCAAAACCGGTCTGGGTGAACTACTTCAAAAAGGATAAGTACCTGTCCAGGATCATCCTCGAGAGTGATTCGGAAGCGGTGATAAGGGAAGAAGGGGCGTTTGAAGATAACCTGAAGAAAGTATCCTACACCTACACAATCAATTATGAGTATGCCGATTTCCCGCAGGAAGTATTCCTCTACCTGGCGGGCAGCTTCAAGGAAAAACAATCGTTTATTACGCTTACCTGAACCACTCCAGATGGCAGGGAAATAAAGCTCAAGAGTGCATCCGTGGACCCGACCATGACATACAATCTGGAGGAAGGGCTTAATGCCAGGAAACTGGTCAGCCAAAATGAACATTGGCAAAAGTGGTTTAATTTTAGCCAGGTTTATCCCACCCCGCACCATTACCTGTTATTTGCCGATCCGGAGGCTGACACAGCACAGGTATTAAATGGTACCTATACCCTGCGCCTGGATGGTTTTATCTTTGAGGAAGGAAATGACATTCAGAGCCGCCTGGTGCTGCTGGGGCAGGTCTATGGAATAGCTGGAACCGATCGGATGCGGCGTGACCTGCTGACACCTTTGCTGTGGGGGATGCCGGTAGCGCTTGGATTCGGACTGGTTGGCGCATTGATAACAACCGTCCTGTCGATGTTCCTTTCAGCAGCCGGTGTCTGGTTCGGCGGGTGGGTTGACAGCTTGATCCAGCGCCTGACCGAAGTTAACCTGGTATTGCCTATCCTTGCGATTTGTGTGATGGCATACGCATTCCTAAACCTTAGCCTATGGTTGATATTTTTCATTGTAGTTATCCTCAATGTCTTTGGAAGCCCGGTAAAGAACTTCCGCTCAGCATTCCTAAACATCAAAGATGCTCCATATATAGAAGGCGCACAGGCATATGGAGCCAGCAGCCTGCGCATCATAATTAAGTACATGGTTCCACGCATCATCCCGGTGTTGATCCCGCAGCTGATCATCCTGATACCCAGCTATGTGTTCCTGGAAGTTACCCTAGGGTTGTTCAATATCTCTGCGGGGTACCCTACCTGGGGCACGATCATCTACCAGTCATTAACACAGGGGGCGCTGTACTATGCCCATTACCGGCTGCTGGAGCCGCTTGCCATGGTTCTGGTTACAGGCATTGCCTTTTCGCTTTTCGGATTCAGCCTGGAACGAATCCTCAACCCCCGCCTGCAGAGCGGATAAGCACTTCTTTAGCCAGGCGATATACTTCAGGCTGGGTTGGCACACACCGAGAACCCGGATTAGTTGTTGATATAATACATTCCATGAAGAAAAAACGAAGAATATTCTTACGCATCCTGTTGCTGGTTGTATTCCTGGCAGCAGTTGTTCTGGCTATACCCTCCTTACGGGAGCGGATTTTCTACCAGGCTGAACAGCTTTGGATCAAGGTGGATTACATCCTTCATCCCCCGGAAGAAAACCTGTTCACACCCGCCACTCCGATTTCCGGAAGTACTCTACAAGACCCCGCTGAGTTGACTCCTACTCTCACTGCCACACCCTCACCAGACCCGGTAGAGCCAACAGCTACCCCAACACTGACCCCAACGCCTATTCCGGAACAGGTTTCACTCAAAGGTGTGATTTACCAGACCCAGAAAGGATTCTTCAACTTCTGTGCCCCTGCCAACCTGTTCATGGCACTCACCTACTGGGGCTGGCGCGGAGATGTGAACGAAATTGGCGCTTACCTCAAGCCGTACAATGAGGATAAGAATGTGATGCCGTACGAGATGGCAAATTATGTCCAGGAGAAGACCGATTTCGAGATCATCACCCGCTATGGCGGCACTATCGACCTTTTAAAACGGCTGATTGCTGCCGGTTATCCGGTGTTGATCGAAAAGGGCACCTATAGCCGTGATATTACCGGCAAGATCAGCTGGATGGGTCATTACAACGTCATTACCGGTTATGATGATGCCGAACAAGTCTTCATCACCCAGGATTCCCTGCTATCTCAGGATTACAAGATCTCATACGATCTGATCACCAGCGAATGGCGCGGGTTCAATTACGTTTTCCAGGTGATCTACCCGCTTGACCATACTGAATCTGTCCTTGCTGTTTTGGGAGATTACGTGGATGAAGTCACCAGCTACCAGATCGCAGCAACAACCGCCTCAAATGAAGCTGTAGCATTGAGCGGGAACGATCAGTTCCATGCCTGGTTTAACCGGGGCACCAGCCTGCAGCTGCTGCAGGATTATTATGGCTCCGCCGCGGCCTTCGACCAGGCATTCCAATTGCTTCCGCTGTTGGAAAAGGATTCTCGCCCCTGGCGCATCGTTTGGTACCAGACCGGGCCGTACTTCAGCTACTACTATACCGGCCGCTACCAGGACCTGGTCGCCCTGGCTACCACAACCATTGACGCAGCTACCCAGCCTTATTTTGAAGAGAGCTTTTACTGGCGCGCGATGGGATATGCTGCGCTGGGTGACATGGCATCCGCAAAGACTGATTTTTGTACCAGCCTGAAATACCATAAGGATTTTCCACCTACACTTGAGCAGATGCAAAACCTCGGCTTATCCGATTGCCCATGATCAGAATCTTACACTTCGCAGACGCACATATCGACATTGCTGCCCAGGGCCGGCATGACCCTGAAAGCGGGCTACCCGTCCGCATGGTGGACTTTCTCAAAGCACTGGATACGATCGTGGACACAGCTGTTGCTGAGAAAGTCGACATGGTCATCTTTGCCGGCGATGCCTACAAAGACCGCACCCCGGTCCCTACTTATCAGCGCGAGTGGGGAAAACGCATCATTCGCCTTTCACAGGCTGGCATTCCCACTCTTTTACTGGTGGGGAACCATGATGTTTCTCCCGCAGCAAACCGGGCTAACACCTTGGAGGAATACGACACCCTCCAGGTTCCGCACGTGATTGTGGTTAAGAAACCCGGGATTCTAAAGCCGGAAGATCTCGAAGGACTGCCTTTGCAGATCATTGCGCTGCCCTGGATTTCGCGATCAGGTTTGCTGGCACACCAGGAAGATATCTCGCTCTCTGCAGATAAAATCAACGCAGCCCTCGAAGGTCATATCGACCAGCTGGTGGATTTTTGGATAAATGATCTCGATCCTTCACTGCCGGCTGTGCTGACCGCTCACGGTTCGGTCGCCGGGGCTACTTACGGTGCTGAACGCAGTGTGATGCTTGGAAATGACATCATTCTGCCCGGGTCGATGGTTAAGAATCCTGTATTCAGCTATACCGCCCTGGGTCACATCCATAAAGCACAGGATGTTAATGAGGGGAACCAGCCGCCTGTGATTTATCCCGGCTCCATTGAGCGGGTGGATTTCGGTGAGATCAGCGACGAAAAATTCTTCGTAATAGCTGAGATTGAACAGGGCAAACCCACCAGGGTGACATGGCACAAACTGACCGGACGGAAATTCATTGACAAGTACGTCAAACTGCAGAATGCAGAACTGGCAATGGCACAGATCCGATCCGCGCTGCCGTCGCAGCAGGAAATGGAAGGCGCTATCATGCGGCTGGTGATCGAGTACCCGCGCGAGTGGGAAAGTATGATCGATGAAAGCGAAATTCGCCGGGCATGCCAGGACACAATGGAATTGCATTTCATCCGCAAGGCCCAGAGTGAAGCCAGGCTGCGGCTGCCTGAAGATCAATCCATCAACAGCCTGTCACATATCGACCTGCTGGAGATCTTCTGGAAAAGCATCGACCTGGACACTGAAGAATTAGACACAATGAAAAAGATCGCAAGGGAGATCATCCGGGAAGAAGAAACGGAACCACTGCCGGAACAGGGAGCTGAAGGGCAATGATACCTGTCACATTAAAAATCGCGGGTTTCCTTTCGTATGCAGAACCGGTAGAAGTCGATTTTACGGAATTTGAACTGGCCTGCATTTCTGGTCAGAACGGGGCAGGCAAATCTTCTCTGCTGGACGCGATCACCTGGGCATTATTTGGGATTGCCCGTAAAAGAGACGATTCCATTATTAACTCCCGCAAAAAGACAGCAGAGGTAGCTTTCCAGTTCGAGCACGAAGGCAATCTTTACCGCATCATCCGCTCGCGCACTGCAGGTAAAACTTCCATCCTGGAATTCTTTGTAAAGGCTGCTGAAGGTTGGGTCCCGCTTACCGAAGCCACCATGTCGCGCACCGAAGAGCGCATCCGCAAGACATTACGGCTTGATTATGAGACTTTTACCAATGCTTCCTTTTTCCTGCAGGGCAAAGCCGACCAATTTGCCCAGCAGGTTCCAACCGATCGCAAGCGTATCCTGGGTAACATTCTCGGTCTTGAGATCTGGGAAGAGTACCGCGCCCGGGCAGCAGAAAAACGCAAAGACCTGGAAATGGTGCTCAATGCAGACACAGCACGGGTGGATGAAATCCGGGATGAACTGGATGAAGAAGCAGCCCGGCAGGAAAAACTCAAAGAACTGGAAGAAAAGTTGACTGCAGCCACCCGCCAGCGCCTGGGAATGGAAACACTAATCACTACCCTGCGAAAGCAGGCAGCCATCCTGGAAGAACAAAAGAAACAAACTGACCTCTGGCAAAGCCAGTTACAGCAAAAAGAAGCTCAGGTGCGCCAGTTTGAAGACAAGCTGGCCGGGCTGCAGGCAGAAGAGAAGCGTTTTACCGGGTTGATGGATGCTGCTCCGCAAATCGAAGCAGGTTACCAGCAATGGCAGGCTGACCTGCAAGCGCTGCAGTCTATGGATAAGCTGGCTGCCAGCTTCCACCAGCAGCAAAGCTTGCGCGCAAATCCCCTGGTGGAGATTGAAAAACAAAAAGCCGGACTGGAACAGCAATACCGCCAGTACCTGGAAGTACAGCAACAGGCAATAGAATTAGATGGGCTTCTTCCGCAATTACAGGCGGAATTAGTCAATTTGTTGGAACGGCACAACTTGCTTGAAAAACAGCTGGCTGCCCGCCCAGAACTGGAAGCCAGGCTGCAACATATCATCGAAAGCCAGGCAAACCTGAATGCGGAGAACGTGCGCCTGGTCAAGGATATGCATGAACTGAAAGACCGCATGAACCAGCTGGAAGCTGCATCCGGCACAGATTGCCCGTTATGCGGTCAACCCTTACAGCCGAACGAGCGCCAGAGCCTTATCAAGTCACTTGAAAAACAGGGACTCGAAATGGGCAACCAGCACCGCGAAAATAAAACTCTTATTGCAACGGCGGCTGATGAGCAGCAAGCTATTAACCGCGCACTGGCTGAATTGGAATCCATACAGCAGCAACTGCGCAGCCTCCAGCGCCAGGTTGATCAGCAGGGTGAAAAAATACGCAATGCACAGGAGACTGTTAACCTGTGGAACCAGCAAGGTGAACCCGAGCTGCAAAAACTGGCAGCTACGTTGCAAAACAACACGTATGCACTGGAAGCCAGGGCAAGTCTGGCGGAAATTGATGATCTGCTCAAACAAATGGGGTATGACCCGCAGGCGCATGACCAGTTGCGAAGCCGGGAAAAAGCCGGGCAGCCTGCCGGGGAAAGTATGCGCGAACTCGAAAAAGCCAGGGCTGCCTTGCAGCCGTTAAAAAACCAGATCGAGGACAACCGCAATAACCTGGCCACCTCTACAAGGGAATTGAAGGAAATTCAAAAGAACCTTGACGTAGCTCTGCAGAAATATGAAATAGAAAAAGCAAGGCTGCCGGACATCGATCTTCAGGAACGTGAATTCAAGGTTCTGCAAGAGGATGAAAATGCCCTGCGCCTGCAGGTCGGCGCAGCCCGCCAGAAAGTGGATGTACTCGCAGACCTGAAAGCCCGCAAAGCGGAACTGGAAGACCGCACCCGGGAGACCCGGCTCCAGATCGGCCGCTACCAGAAACTGGAAAAAGCCTGCGGGAAAGACGGAGTGCCTGCCCTGCTGATTGAGCAAGCCCTGCCAGACCTGGAAAACCAGGCTAATGACATTCTCGACCGGTTGAGCGCAGGAAGCATGTCCGTCAGGTTTGTTACCCAGGCTGAATACAAGTCAAAAAAGCGTGAGGACAAGAAAGAAACCCTGGATATCCTGATCAATGATTCCGCCGGTACCCGCTCTTATGAGCTGTTCTCAGGCGGTGAAGCATTTCGGGTCAACTTTGCCATCCGCCTGGCTTTGGCGCGCGTACTTGCCCAGCGGGCTGGCGCCCGCCTGCAAACCCTGGTGATCGACGAGGGTTTCGGCAGCCAGGACTCGCAAGGAAAACAGCGCCTGATCGAAGCTATCAACCTTGTCCGCCAGGATTTCGCCAAGATTCTGGTCATCACCCACCTTGAAGAGCTGAAGGACGCCTTCCCCGCCCGGATTGAAGTGGAAAAGGTCGGGCTGACATCCACGGTCCGAGTGCTGACATGAGAACTTCAAAGCTGCGGGTTGGAATCCAGCAAAGGGTGCTTCCTTTTTACCGGGGAGCATTCTTTGACACCCTGGCAACAGACCCTGACCTGGAGGTGATGGTTTTTGCCGGTTCGCCTCGTCCAGGTGAAAACCTGGGAAAACAGGCAGAATTATCCACCGCAGGTTTATTTTTCGCCAGGAATGTCCACCTGTTTTCGCACAGGTTCTACCTGTGCCTGCAATCCAACTGGAAAACCTGGCTGCAAGCTTTCGATCCTGAAATCTTGATCCTGGAAGCCAATCCGCGCTACCTGCACCTTCCGGCTGCTATCCGCTGGATGCACCAGCGCCGCCGCCCGGTCATTGGCTGGGGGTTGGGCACCCCGGCGACCATGAATCAATTCATCGCGGACAGGAAACGGGTATGGCTGCGCCAGTTTGATACCCTGATTGCGTACAGCCAGGCTGGAAAAGAGCAGTATGCCGCCTTCGGTTTTCCTGCAGACAGAATCATGGTTGCACCCAATGCAGCCACCCATAAACCGGAGTATTTATCTCCGCAGCGCAAGCCTGTAACAGACCCTTCTGGTTTGACAGTATTATTTGTGGGACGGCTGCAGGATCGCAAGAACGTTGACATGCTGATCCGCTCTTGTGCTTCCCTGCCGGAAGCGATACAGCCCCAGCTGGTCATTGTGGGTGAAGGGGAAACCCGCCAGTCACTCGAAATGCTGGCAGCCGAAGTCTATCCCCGCGCCCGGTTTACCGGCGCCCTGTACGGGATTGACCTGGATGCAGAATACAACCAGGCTGATTTATTCGTGCTGCCCGGTACCGGCGGTCTGGCTGTGCAGCAAGCCATGGCACATGCTTTGCCTGTGATCGTGGCGGAAGCAGACGGCACCCAGCAGGACCTGGTACAGCAGGGCAATGGCTGGAGAATCACACCGGGTGATGAAGACAACCTGCAGAAGGTTCTCCTGCAGGCATTGCGTAATCCCATCACCCTGCGTCAAATGGGGGAAGAATCCTTCCGCATAGTACAACAAGAAGTTAACATAGAGGTAATGGCTGGCAGATTCAAGGATGCCATTGCACTTGCCCGGAAGGTGATCCAGTGAAAATCCTGCTGGTAGCCGACGGGCGCAGCCCTATTACCCGCCAATGGGTAAAGGCGGTCAACGGGATGGGGCATACCCTGTACCTGGCTTCCACCTTTCCCTGTGAGCCTGTGCCAGGTATAGAAGACAGTGCCATCATCCCGGTAGCATTCTCCAATATGGCAGGCACCCAGGTGGCCGGCGGCTCCAAGAAGGGAGCGGCCAGCAGCCTGGTACGCAAAGCACGTAAACCGCTCATGCACTTGCGTTACTGGCTGGGCCCCCTCACCCTGCCAAAAGCGGGAGACCTATTGGCGAACCTGGTCAACCGCTGGAAACCGGATCTTGTGCACGCACTGCGCATCCCGTTTGAAGGCATGTTGGCTTCTTACACCCCCAAAAATATACCGCTGGCTGTCTCCATTTGGGGTAACGATCTCACCCTGCACACGCGCGGTTCATCCTCCATGCGGCGCTGGACGCGCCGGGCAGTAGAGCGCGCGGACGGGCTGCTGGCAGATGCCCCGCGGGATATCCGCCTATCCAGCCAGTGGGGTTTTGATCCCGGCAAGCCCGCCCTGGTTGTGCCTGGTTCGGGCGGGATCGACCTGGCAGAGATAAATACCGCCTTGCAGGCACCAGCAGAGTATCCCTGGCTAAAGCAGGGCAGGTATCATATCATCAACCCGCGTGGATTACGCCCGGGGTATATCAACACACGCGAATTTTTCGCGGCCATACCGCTGGTGCTGGAACAATATCCGGAATCAGTTTTTCTCTGCCCGGGAATGCAAGGCCAGGAGGAAGCCGAGGGGTATGCCCGCCAGTACAGGGTAGAAAGATCCGTGGAGCTTTTGCCTTATCTCTCCCAAGCTGAATTATGGCAACTGTTCAGCCGCTGTGAGATTTCTGCCAGCATCAGCACCCATGACGGGACACCCAATACCTTGCTCGAAGCCATGGCTTGCGGGAGCTTTCCGGTAGCCGGCGACCTGGAATCGCTGCGAGATTGGATCACCCCGGGTGTGAATGGTTTCCTGGTGGACCCATACCAGCCGGTCGAGATTGCCAGAGCCATCCTATCGGCATTGGATAATACACCGCTTCGCCAAGCTGCCCGGTTGGTAAATATTGAACTTGTGAAAAGCCGCGCCAGCAGGGAAGCAGCGCAGAACACTTTGCAGCCGTTTTTTGAAAAGGTACTCTCCCGTGCCAAGGGACTGGGAACTTAAGCAACTGGTTATATCTGGAGGTTAAGATGAATCACCCCGAAAAAGGAAGCATTCTGCCATCAAGTGGTTTTATCTATGAACTTGTCCTGCGCATCAAGCTGGTTTATAAGCTAATGCTGGATAAGCGCGTAAATTTCCTGCTTAAACTGCTGCCAGCGTTCAGCTTGATTTACCTGATCAACCCGATCGACATCCCGCTCCCCCTGGACGACGCCGCGGTAATCGGCCTGGGATTTACCCTGTTCGTGTCCCTTTGCCCGGATGAGATCGTCAGTGAGCACCTAGTAAACCTGCGCAAATCACCCGCGGTCAATGCTGCCAGGATGGAAGAGCCGGAAGTGATCGACGGTTCCTTTAGAGATTCGTAAGCAGGAATTTCCGGAGAGGGTTTTTACTGATGCATACCCTCGACAGGTATCCTCCATGGCTTGCATTAATCCAACGAATAGGATAAATTAAGGGTAAATTGGAGGTATAAGCATGGCAGAAAAACAATGGAAAACAATTAAAGTTCGCTTTTGCGACCATGCCGAATGTGAAGTGGAATTAGAAGTGGAAGAGCTCCTTCCCGAAGAGTTCCTTCCCGATCAACCTCCCCGCTTGCGGGCTCACCGCTGCTCCGGAGGCCTGATGTGCAGCCAGATCGAAAAGATCGCCTGCCACTGGTCTGGCAGTAATCCATTATTTGATCCATTTACAGAAGCGGATTAAAGTCATAGGAAAGAGGGTTTGCAAATGCAAACCTTCACAAATGCAAACCTTCTTTTGATTGACAAACACCCGATTTCTTTATATAGTATATTTGTTTCCCAAAATAATTTGATTTTAATCGAGGAGAAAGAATGAGCAAGAAAATACTTATTCCGATCATTATCCTGATGCTTGCAGTCATGTCCTGTACTATCAACTTGCCAAACAATGACAATGGCAAGGATGTTGAGGAAGAAGAAACCGTTGAGGAAGTTGACACCGAAGAAGTGGAAACTGAAGAACCAGTGACTACAGTTTCTGACACTCCTGCTCCTTCTCTTACGGTTCCTACTGTGGTCATCCCCACCGTGGCTCCCACCACCGGATACTTCAGTGATGACTTTGACGGCGACCTGAGCAGCTGGGTGCCGTATGTAATTGCCGGCAACCCGGATATGACGTACGTTACCCCGGTGGGACACAGGCTGGTATTTGAGCTGCCCCGCCTGACAGAAACCTATGCTTATGTAGCGAACACTGCGGCTGAATTCGAAGATGTTTATGTAGAAGCGAATTTTGAAAGCAAAACCAATGCTCCAAATGGAATTTCTGTGCTTTGCCGTATCTCAGATTTGGGCTGGTATGAATTACGGGTTTACACCTCAGGACCTGAGGTGGGCAGGTTTTCGCTCTACCGGTTCGATTTCGACCTCCGCTCCCAGAAGAAGAACCCGTATGTCAACCTGCTGGGTGGTTATTCAACGCTCACCAGCGTGGATCTGCTTAATGGACAGCGGGTAAATACCATCGGATTACTTTGCCAGGGTGACTCCATTGTCCCGTACATCAATGGTGTCCAGCAGAACGGCAGCGACCGCAAACCCCTAAAGGTGGTTGACAGTAACTGGATGCCGGGAAATGTTGGCATTGGTGCCATGTCATTCTCTGGTGAGGTAGTGAAGGTTGAGTTTGATTGGGTGGAGACATCCGAGCCCTAGAGAAAAATCGCTGTGAATCAATGCCGCCGAAGGATCTTCGGCGGCATTTGTATTGTATAATACCAAAACAAACGTTCAATTAATGGGGTAATTTGCGATGCCAGTCAATTACCAGCAAATCAAAGAGCAGGTTCGCAAACTGGGTGAGCTGACTCCCGCTTACAAGCAGGAAATGGAAACCAGGCTGGCATTTGCAGCCCAGCGCTTGCAGGCGGCTGCAGGCCGGAATGAAGAACTGCGGGCAAAGGTTGAAGCTGCAGCCCAAAAAGTAAGTCACCTGCGCTGTGCTATCCCGCTGGCAGAATCGCTGGACACGGCAATACCCATGCAGCCGGGAGAACTGCCCGGAACCATCCTGGCTGCGGATGGATCGCAAATCATCCCCGATCCACATGCAGCAGTCCTTTTCGGCGTAGTCAACATAGGCATCTTTTCCTTTCACCCCCACCAGGGCAGTACCCCGCAAGAGATCACCCATACCGACCTAATTTACCTGGATAGGTTGTACAATCCTTCCGGAGGGTTGATCAATGAAGAGATGATTTCGATGCTGCGCGACCTGGAAGAGCGCCGCCTGCTGGTTCAGCACGTCGCTGAAGCTGCCTGTCCAGTGGTTACTTTAACCGACGGTCCGCTGGAACTCTTCCGTGAACCTGCCAGTGCAGCTTTACCCGATCCCAGGTTTATTGAATACCTGGATGCGCTGAAAGAGCTGGCATCACGGCGGGTGGTTACAGCCGGCTATGTCGACCGCCCCAGGGCGGATTTGCTGGTGCGCCTGCTGGAACTGGATATGTTTGGCGAATCGCCCGGGATGGATGAACTACGCATGCGCCCCCTTCAGGGCATCACCGATGCCGCTTTGCTGGGTCCGCTCCTGCCACCCGGGCACCGCTCGGCAATTTTCGGGTTGCAGTCGTTTTCGGGCAAATTCTTCCAGGATGAGATTGCCCTGCACTTCTTTTACCTGAACGCCGGTACCGGACGGGAACCATGGCTGGCTCGCGTGGAAATCCCAGCCTGGCTGGCGCAGGATGAAGATACCCTGGCTTTGCTGCAGCGCACCCTGATTGCTGAGTGCCAGCAGCTAGGCCAATCAGCTTACCCCTACTCGCTTCTGCGGGCGCACGAAATCGCCCTGGTAACCCTCCAGGATAAAGAGTACCTGGAGAATATGGTTGGACTGGAGTTGCTGAAACAGGGCATCGCGCCTCAGGTAAAATCACATAAACAATCCCTGAAAGATATGGCCGGAACAAGGACGAGGTTGAAATGAACCAGACACTGCAAATTGGAAGACTGCTGCGCGCCAGCACCACCAGCTGCGTGGTGGGCTGCAAGGTAACCCAGCGGGAAGCCCCCGCCCTGGGCAGCCTGGTACGCATCCCCATCGACTCCCAGACCGGGATTTCCATTTACGGTATGATCAGCGACATCCATGTGGATGATGACGGGTTGGTGCGGCAGCTGGTGACGGCTGAAGGTGTCTCGGATGAAGTGATCCTGGATAACCGCAACAACCGCAATGTCCCCCTTGAGATCAGCGTTATCTTTTGCGGGCACGAAACCGGGGGCAAAGTTTCTCACCTGCTGCCCCCCAGGCCGCCGCTCACCCTCGACCAGATTTTCCTGTGCACAGAGGAAGAAGTGTTTGCATTTACATTGCCGCCCCGCTTCGGCTACTTCCGCCACCTGCTGCGGGCAAATGACATCCCGGTTGGCGAGATCTTAGCCAGCCACCTGCAGCAAACTGCACCGATCCACCAGCAGAAAGGCAACCCTGGTTGGGGAAGGGAAGCTGGCAGGGAGCTGATCACAGCCCTGCGTGATGATTACCCGGTTTTAATCGATGTGCTGCGTGCCCTGGCAGATGCCGGGTTGCTCAGCGATGTTATTGCAGCCCGCAGCGGAGGCGAATTATGAGTGACACACCAGCCAGCCAAACAAAAAAACAGCCGGTCGGGTATGTGGTCGGCGGAGGTCTGAAAGAGAACCTGCGCGTCCGCCTTACCGCATCTCCCCAGAGCGTGCAGGAAGGCGCTTTTGTGGTGATTGACAGTAAGAACTGGCGCTTTTATGGACTGGTAACCGACCTGCAGCTGGGCGCTACCGACCCGCGTTTTGCGGATGAACAAAGCGAAGGCCGGCTCTCGCCGGAACTGGCAGACCTGTTGCTTGGGCAGACCCTGTACACAAACCTGGAGGTCATGCCGCAGCTGATGATGGATAGGGGACCGGAACCGGATTCGCCCCAGTACCTTGAGTGGGCAAGAGCCCACGCCGACCAGGAAACCCGTCCGCTGGCTGTCAAGACCATTCCCGCCCATCATGCACATGTGCGCATGGCAGATGCAGGAGATATTGCCGAAGTCTTTGGTGAACCCGGCAAGGATGGTAATTTTGTCATCGGCTATACCCGTGAACAGAACCATCCCATCTGCATCGACCTGGATAAAATGGTGCAGCGGTCATCCGGCATATTCGGCGCCACCGGCACAGGGAAATCTTTCCTGACGCGCATCATCCTGGCAGGCTTGATCAAGCGCGATAAGGCTTCCATCCTGGTGTTTGACATGCACAACGAGTACGGTCTGGATGATACCGCTTCCGATACTGGAGAGTCGGTCAAAGGGCTGCGTTCCCGTTTTGGCGCCAGCAAGGTGCAGGTGGTTGGCCTGGGTAGCGGTACCACCATCCGCGGGCAGACACCTGATTACCACCTGGTGATCGGGGAGAAGGATATTCTGCCAGAAGATATCGAAATGCTGACGCATGAGCTTAATCTGAAAGATACAACACCAACCACCCTGGAAGCGCTGCACAGGTCCTTTGGAAATGATTGGTTCAATGCGTTTAAGAAGATGAATACCAATGGCAGGATCAAAGACGAGGAGGGTAAATCCATCCCTGCACCTGGCAGCGTGGATGAATGGGCAACTGAATCGGGTGTGAACGTGATGGCAGCTGAGGGGCTGCGATCAAAACTTGGGCGCGTATTTGACCGCAGCTACATAATGGAGAACCCTGCAGCAAATACGCTGAAGGAAATCATTATAGCCCTGCAAAAAGGTCGCCACATCGTCCTGTCCTTTGGCAACTTTGAAACCGACCTCGATTACCTGCTGGTTACCAACCTGATCACACGCCGCATCCGTGAAGAATGGGAGAAAATGACGGATGAGTTCCGCTCGAAAAAAGGAACCGAGCCCCGCCCGCTGGCAATCGTGGTGGAAGAAGCCCACAAGCTGCTTAACCGCGAGATGGCTTTCCAAACCACCTTCTCTACCATTGCACGCGAGCTGCGCAAGTACTATGTCACCTTGCTTGTGATCGACCAGCGCCCCTCCCAGATCTACGATGAGGTCATGTCGCAGCTGGGTACGCGCATCACAGGCTGGCTGGGAGATGACAGTGATATCGCAGCGGTCCTTTCCGGCCTGGCTGCCAAGGATTCCCTGCGGGGCATGCTTTCGCGCCTTCAACCCAAGGAGGAAGTGCTCATGCTGGGTTGGTCCATGCCCATGCCAATGCTGGTGCGCACCCGCCGTTATGACGACCGGTTCTGGCAGGACCTTTTGGGTAAGGAAAACAAAGGGACAGCTGAAGAAATCCTAAAAAACCTGGGTTGGTGAAGCTCAGCGATTGAGCAGCCAGATAACCAGGGTAACCCCGATCCCGAGTAAAAAGCCCATAAATACCTGGAAAGGCGTGTGCCCAAGCACTTCTTGCAGCTGTTCCTGAGACAGGGGGTGCCCCTGTAGCAGCTCGTTGATCATCTTGTTGATCTTTTCTGCCTGCCTGCCAGCTTGCCGGCGCACACCGGCGGCATCATACAGCACGATCATGGAGATGACAAACGCCAGGCCAAATAAAGGGGTGTCGAATCCTTCGAATAAACCCGCACCCAGCATTGCAGCCGTAATGGATGAAGCATGCGAGCTGGGCATTCCGCCGGCGCTCATGAGAATATGCCAATCCACCTTCTTGTTGCGGTAAGTTTCAATTACCAGCTTGATCAGCTGTGCCAGGAACCATGACAGTATGGCAGCCTGCAACACCGGATTGGAGACAATTTGTTTGAAAGCCATAGTTTCCTTTTAGAGCACGGTCTCCCCGTATACATCCGGGTTGGCCAGGGTCTGGATGCGCAATTCAGCCTTATCCAGTAAATTCAGGCAGTGTTTGCCAAGCACCTGGCCACGTTCAAACAGGCGGATCATGTCCTCCAGTGCCCCGCTATTTCCCTCCAACGACTGGATGATCCCCTCCAGTTCTTTTACAGCTTCCTCGTAAGTCAATTCTTCTACAGGTTTTTCTGTCATCACATTTATCCTTCACCCGAAACCGCCGGATCCCTGTTTGTCTGCACATCCTTCACCCGGGCGGCAATACTACCATCCTGCAATTTTACATGAATTGGCATTTCTGCATGAACCTGGCGGGCGCTCTTCACCAGGCTGCCATCCTGGCTGAATACCAGGGCGAAACCGCGTTCAAGCACTGCCTGCGGGCTGACTGACCGCAAGTGCAGCAGGCTGCCTTCCATCCTGCTGCGCAGCAATTGCAGCGAGTAACCGGCAGAACTTGATGCCCGCTCGATAAGCATATCAATATGCTGGCGTTCGTTCTGGATCTGGTTCATGGGAGACAGGCGTGCCAGCGCATGCAAATCTTCGCGCAGGTCAGCCCGCCTGTCCTGGATGCCTTGGCTGGCAGCAATCTGCAGGCTGGTTTGCAGGGTATCCAGTTCAGCCCGGATTTCAAGGATATCCGGCACCGCTGTGACGGCTGCAGCAGTTGGGGTCGGGGCACGTACATCTGCGGCAAAGTCCGAAAGGGTGAAGTCGGTCTCGTGCCCGATGCCGGTAATTACCGGAATGCTGCTTTCAGAAACTGCGCGCACCACCCGCTCATCGTTGAATGCCCACAGATCTTCGATCGAACCACCGCCGCGAGCCAGGATAATGACATCTACCTGCTCCTGGTTCAAAGCCTTCACCTGCGCAGCGATTTCAGCCGGGGCGGATACCCCCTGCACTGCTGCCGGTGCCAGTAAAACCTCAACCAGTGGGTAGCGCTGGCGGAAGATATTAAGCATATCCTGCAAGGCTGCCCCGGTAGAGGAAGTGACAATTCCGATCCTGCCCGGCTTTGCAGGCAATTCCTTTTTCCGTTCAGGGTCAAACAGGCCTTCTGCTTCAAGTTGTGCTTTCAAACGCAGGAATTCCTGGAAGAGTGCCCCCTCACCAACAGCCTGCACGTTGTCGATGTACAACTGGTAATCCCCGCCGCGTTCGTAAACGCTGATCCGTCCATGGGCGGTGACCGCCATACCCTCCTGCATCCGAATGCGCAGGCGGGGAACGTAGGTCTTCCAGATAATGCAGCGAAGCGTGGCTGTTTCATCTTTAAGCGATAAATACACATGACCGGACGTGTGGTACTTCAGGTTGGAGACCTCACCTTCCACCCAAATATCTTGCAGAACCGGCTCCGATTCTAACAGGGCAGTGATGAAGCGGGTCAATTCACTGACTGTCAGCGTAGATGGATTGAACAAGCCCGGCTGCTGATTCATACAATGTCCCTGACCACTTCGATCCCGTTCAAAGCCATGTGGTGCAGGAAAACCGCATGCAGTAGATCACCGTCGTGCGCAATACCACCCTGCGATTCTGCGGCAGCAGTGGGGTAATCGTAGGTTTGCACGCAGTTCTCAGGCACAATCACCCGGCGCTGCAAGTTGCGGGCATTGGCGTCCAGGCGCAGGTACATTACCAACTGGTAAACGCACAGGTCAGTCACATCCCCTACCACAATGAAAGTGTCTACTTCCGGATGTACAAGCACCCAATCTTCCAGTTCAGTTTGCATCCCCGAGGCGATGGTGTTCTTGGGGATGTTCAGAATGCTGCCCGCAAACGGCAGCGCCTTCAACTCATCAACCGGTTCAGCTTCAGCTGTTCCTTGCACGCAATGCGGCAGGAAAGCGTTGAATTCGACCGCATCAGGTTCATGCCTGTCGGTCGCATGCAGGATATTACGCACTCCCAGCCCCCAGGCAGCCTGCATGATGCGCACCACGTTTGGTATGATCCTCTCCACCCTGGGGCTGGAAAGCGATCCAAAGCGGATAAAGCCGTTGATAATGTCCACTGCTGT
>ENA-UPTA01002210-UPTA01002210.1-activated-sludge-metagenome-genome-assembly--contig:-NODE-2210-length-20321-cov-5.105398_pt1 | contig 20321 bp, 21 predicted proteins | sample MGYA00238184_ERZ773361 | MGnify/ENA primary metagenome ERZ773361 (study PRJEB29100, sample SAMN05720205) | activated sludge metagenome | isolation source: anaerobic digester from wastewater...
ACCCAGATTGCCTTTGCCGATCACCTCTCTTTTCTAAACTGTCAGGTAGCTAGGAATTTTTGAATTCTTTTTCTTTTGGCCTCGTTGGATTTTAAGCTCAAGATCTCTACTGACAATGTAATGTTAGCTCTATTGAATGATTCAAGTAGAAATCGATCGACCTCATATTTAAATTTTTCGATCAATTGTGAAGGAGCAGGATTTATGGTAGTTATTCCCTTATTTTCATATTCGAGCAAGGCATAGAGAGTTTCAATTACCAGTTTAATTCTAGAATAAACGGCATCTGGATTCTCGGAAGTCTCAATGATCCTAATAGAATCATTGTAAATCCTGGCGTGGTTCTGAATGTTTGCTGTCACAAAAGTTTCGCAATTATCACACAGACCATTATTTGAAACCTTAACAAACAATCCTGTTTTTCCACAATTTTTACATTTTGACATAAGAAATCCCTTCATGTCCCCATATGTCTAATTTGTTGCACTCAGTATCTTAATGTTTATAGCGTTATAACTTATGCTCAACTGAGTAGTTATGATGATTATACATAAATATTTAGTTGGGTGACTAACTTTGACAGGCTGCAAAATATTTGTACTAGTGGCCCAATATGCCCGCCACTGGTGGTAGTGTTACTACATATTAGGGTCGCGTAAGGGCAAGGCGCAGTTGTATCTGACCTGACCCTTACATCGGTTGAGCTTTTTTGTGAAAGCCGTAGAGTCTCTGCACTCTGGCATTGCCCTTCTCTCTGAACGGACTATAATTATTTCTATCCCCAAATGCTATTCAAGAGGCGCCCTGATGGATCCGGTAAACGCCAACTGCCGCACGATTGACGAGTATATCGCCCGTTTCCCGGACGATATTCAAACCATCCTGGTCGAACTGCGGGCTGTCATCCGGGCGGCCGCGCCAGAGGCCGAAGAAAAAATCAGCTATCAGATGCCCACTCTTGCGCTCAACGGCAACCTGGTGCACTTCGCGGTTCACAAGAACCATATTGGCTTCTACCCGGCGCCGAGCGGCATTGAAGCTTTCAAATCAGAGCTGTCTGGCTATGCATGCTCCAAAGGCGCCGTGAGGTTTCCCATTGACCGGCCCCTGCCGCTGGACTTGATTGCCAAAATCGTCCGGTTTCGGGTTGCTGAAAACATGAAAAAGGCAACGCAAAAACCACGCCAGAAAACAGGCCCCCAACGGTGAACAAGCTGATTCTCGCCGCGCTCAGAACATTTTTGATCGGCGCCCTTGTCCTGGGTGTGCTGCTCTTCCTCCCCGCCCAGACGCTCAACTACTGGCAGGCCTGGGTTTTTATCCTTGTCTTTCAGACCTCCGTGAACGCAATCGGCCTCTACCTTGCGCTCAAAGACCCGGCCCTGTTCGAGCGGCGTAAAAAAGTGGGCCCGGCGGCAGAGCAAAACCCCGCGCAGAAGATCATCATGTCTTTGGCGCTGCTCAGTTTGGTAGCCTTGCTGGTGGTCTGCGCACTGGATCACCGCCTGGGGTGGTCCCATATGCCGGTCGTGGCCTCGCTGATTGGCGATCTGCTGGTCATGCTGGGGCTATATCTCAATTTTATTGTGTTCAAAGCCAACAGCTTTGGCGCGTCCACCATCCAGGTGGTTGAATCGCAAAAAGTCATCTCCACCGGCCCTTATGCGCTTATCCGGCATCCCATGTATGGGGGCGTCTTGATCATGGTCGCCGGGGTTCCGCTGGCGCTTGGTTCATGGTGGGGGCTGCTGATTCTGGCTCTGGTCTTGCCCGGGTTGGTCTGGCGCATTCTTGACGAAGAACAGACCCTGAAGCGAGACTTGCCGGGGTACCTGGAATATATGCAAAAGGTGCGGTACCGCCTGGTGCCTTACCTCTGGTAATTGGAGCGGCATTTATCCTCATGACAGCTTCCCAGACAACTCAACTGCCATTAACTCAGGCCGACATCGAAGCCGGATTGCGCCGGCTGGGCCTTGAAAGAGGCCAGATTGTTGAAGTTCACAGTTCGCTGAGCCGTTTTGGCGATGTGGCAGGCGGCCCCGCCACGGTGGTAGACGCCTTGATGAGCGTGATTGGCCCGCAAGGCGCAATCGTCATGTCGGCCTATCCGGTCAGCAAGCCCCTGCCGCTTTCCGAAGCAGAAAAGAGCTGGGGGGTGCTGGCTAAGGTGCAGACTTATACCGAAAGCTATCGCGGCCCAACTGGCATGGGTGTGATTGCCGACGAATTTTGCCGCCGGCCTGGCACAATTTTGGGGCCGGGCTGGCACCGGGTTTGCGCCTGGGGTCGAGACGCGCAAAAACTCAGCCAGGGCTACCAGGCCTTGCTGGCGCTGGATGGCTGGGCGCTGCTGCTGGGGGTGGACATCGAACGCCTTTCCAGTATGCACCAGGCCGAGAGAGAACCCCTGCCGCCCGAAATTACACAGTATGTCACACTCCCAACCGAAATTCGCCAGCGCTACCCCGCTGATTACTATATCGCTTACGGCCAGACGCCGGAGAATGCCTGGTTGAAGATCCAGGCGCGGGCCGAAAGCGAGCAGATCATCAAGATTGGCCAGATCGGCCAGGCTACCTGCCGGTTTTTCAAAGCCCGCCCGGTGGTCGAGATGTATGCAGCGGCGCTGCGTACCGATCCGTGGGGGTTGTACGGGGTCAAGAAAAGCGCATAACCTGTGTGCGGGAGCGGCACAGGCATCAAATTTCTGCTCTTTGATTTTTGGGAAGCGCCCGGAACGTGGAACCCCGGAACGTTGTATAATCATTTTGCCGGAGGTTGTTTGCCATGCTTTTGGATCGTCTGGATACGCTGACCGCTCCCGCCTGGCTGAGCGAGCCCGCCGAGGGCGGCGCAGTGCGCTGCCTGGCCTGCGCCCACCGCTGCCTCATTCAACCCGGGCGGCGGGGGGTCTGTCAGGTGCGCTTCAACCGCGCCGGCGAGCTGCGCGTCCCCTGGGGTTATGTGGCTGCCCTGCAGGATGATCCGATTGAGAAAAAACCCTTTGCCCATGTGCTGCCGGGGGCGCGGGCGCTCACCTTTGGCATGTTAGGCTGTGATTTTCACTGCGATTTCTGCCAGAACTGGCTGACCAGCCAGACGGGCCGCGACCCCGCCGCTGAACGCGGGGCGCTCTACATCGAACCGGTGACGCCCGAACAGGTGGTGCGCGTGGCGCAGCGGGTAGGCGCGCAGGTGGTCGTTTCGTCTTATAATGAGCCGCTCATCACCACGGAGTGGGCGGTGGATATCTTCAAGCTGGCCCGGGTGGCCGGGCTGCGCTGTGCCTATGTATCCAACGGGCACGCCACACCCCAGGCGCTGGCAGCCCTGCGCCCCTACCTCAGCGCCTACAAGGTGGACCTCAAGACGATGCAGGCCGAGCAGTACCGCGCCCTGGGCGGCCGGCTCGAGGCCGTGCTGGCCACCATCCAGGCCGCACACGACCTGGGGCTGTGGGTAGAGGTGGTCACACTGGTGATCCCCGACTACAATGACAGCCCCACCGAGCTGTGGGAGGCGGCGCGCTTTATTGCCTCGGTCTCGCGGGATATTCCCTGGCATGTGACCGCCTTTCACCCGGATTACCAGATGACCGACCGGCCCCCCACCGGCTCTGAGGCGCTGCAGCGCGCCGCCGAGATTGGTCAGGAAGCCGGGCTGAACTACGTCTATGCGGGCAATCTGCCGGGGCGGGTCGGCTCGCTGGAAGACACCTTTTGCCCGCACTGCCAGGCGCGGCTGATTGAGCGGCGCGGCTACACCATCCGCGCCAACCGCATCACACCTGCGGGTGCCTGCCCCAACTGCGGCGCAGCCATCGCCGGGGTGTGGTAGCCTTCTGCGTTCCCGGTGCGAGGGCCGCGCCTGGGATCTCATCCCCAAATCAAAACGCCCGGCATTCGGGTGAATACCGGGCGTTGGTGTGATCTACCGGGCGGCAAAACTACTTTTTGTCTGCCGGCGGCGTGGGTTTTTCGGCTTCGGGGGGCTGCGGTGCGGCCCCAGTGGGCTGCGGTGCGGGCTCGGGGGTTTGCGGCATGGCGCGCCCCAGGTAGGCGGGCAGTTCAATGCCAGCCATGGCGGCAATCTCTTGCAGGGGCGGAATGGCGCGCACAAACCCGCTCACAAAGTCGGCGGCGGCATTGCCGCTGCCATTGTGGCTGCCGCCATCCCAGACGGTGATCTTATCAATCCGCATCCGGCTGATGGCCTCAACCTGCGCCTGAACCATGTCACTCAGTTTCTCAATGACCAGCAGGCTGGCGGCGGCCTGGGCATCGCCATTGCAGCTTTCGATCAGGCCGCGGTAACCGACGGCTTTGGCTTCCAGCAGGGTGCGCAGACCCTCGGCCTCAGCCTGATAGCGCATCAGGATGCTGTCGGCTTCACCGCGCGCTTCCCGGCGGACGCGCTCGGCGTTGGCTTCGGCGTCAATTTCCTGCTTGGTCTTGTTGATTTCCTGCTGGGCGATCTCTTCAGCCTTCAACAGGGCCATGCGGGCTTCGTACTCGGCAATCTGAATGGCCTTTTCGGCCTCGCGTTTGGCAATTTCGGCCCGCTGCATGGCAGTGGCCTTCTGCACTTCCAACTCCGCGTTTGAGGCGGCAATTTCGGCCCGCGAGTTGTTTTCGCCGCGCACGGCTTCGGCCTCGCGCTGCTGAACGAAGATACGCTGCCCGGCCATGGCGGCCGTCTTGCCTTTTTCGGCTTCGGCCAGGTTTTCGGAGACGCGAATGGTTTCCTCGCGCTTGGCGTCCGATTCACCAATCGAGCCCTTCTTGGTCTGCTGGGCCACATCCACCTTGGCCTGGTTCACCGCCTCCGAGGCGGCCTTCTTGCCGATGCTTTCGATGTAATCGCTTTCATCAGTGATGTCTGTGATGTTCACGTTGATCAGGTAGAGGCCAATCTTGTTCAGTTCGGGCTCCACGTTTTTGCGCACGGCTTCCAGGAAGCTCTCGCGGTCCTGGTTAATCTGCTCGATGGTCAGCGAGGCCACCGTCAGGCGGAGCTGGCCGAAGATGATTTCTTTGGCCATGGCCTCAATCAGGGCAGGGGTCAGGCCCACCAGGCGCTCGGCAGCCACCGTCATGATCTCGGGCTGGGTGCTGATACCCACAGTGAACGTGCTGGGCACGTTGATGCGGATGTTTTGCAGCGAGAGCGCGTTTTGCAGCGGAATGTTGATGGTCAGCGGGGTCAGGCTCATATAGCGATATTCCTGCGCCACCGGCCAGATAAACGCGCCGCCGCCGTGCATACACATGCTGGACTTGCCCTTGCCTACCCGGCCCGAAATGACCAGAATCTTATCGGATGGGCAGCGCTTGTAACGGCTGGTCATATACAACGCGGCAAAGAACATCAAAATGATGAAGACAATGATCGCCAGCGTCAACAGTGGAAAATCAGTCATTCAAAAACCTCCTGAAGAAATTAGGAATGTTCGGCCGTTTGTTCAACGACCACCAGAATTTTACCGGCGGTAACGCCCGTCACCCGCACCATGGCGCCGGTTGGAATGCGCTGCCCCGTTTCAGACATGGCATCCAGCGAGCGCAGGGTGCCCTTGACCGCCACCGAAACAACCCCCGTGCCCTGTTCGGGGATGGTCAGATAGACCGAGCCGATCTGCCCGATGGCATCTTGAATGACCATGGTGCCTTCAGATTGGAGCCGCCGCATTTGATAGAAGATCATGGCGGTCACCCAGGCGGTCACCAGCCCGGCTGCCAGGGCGCCCAGCAGGCTCCAGATGGGTCCGGCTTTGACCTGCAGCAGCCCCAGCCCCACCAGCCCGAACATGGTGAAGAACCCGGCAATGGACTGCAGCGAGAGCAGCTTCATGCCAACGTTGCCATCGGGCGCGTCCACCGAGCCATCGTGGTCCAGGTCCACGCCGCTGTCGGGCGTCTCGCCGTGATCCAATCCGATGATCATCATCACCAGCCGCAGCAGCAGAACCGTGCCGCCGCCGATGGCGCAAATCAAATAGATGGTATTTAAGCCCATAAAGCCTCCTGGGGGTGGCCGGTGGATGAAAATGCGCCGGCCCGCAAAATAATTATACCCGAAACCCGCGGCAGTGTTTTGCGTTCCGGGTTCCAGGTGCAGGGGCGCCTGTGCTGTGACCAGGCTGCAGTTTGGCGCTCAGTCTATCTTGCGGCAGGGGTAAGTCTCGGGGCCCTGGGTCAGCACAAAGCCGGTCACATGGCCCCAGGCGTCAAAGTTGTAATCCAGCGTCAGGGCTGCGGCAGTTGGGAAGAGCCTCTCGGGGGTTTCGGCAAAGAGCGCAATCTTCTCCTGCCCCGGCGCCTGAAGGTAGAGCTGCCCGTCGGTCAGCGTGACCATCAGGGTCATGCCGGGGGCCAGCTCAAACGCGCCCACATACCGCCCCAGCGCGGCAGGGTCCAGCTCGATGGCGGTGCGGGGCTGCGGCAGGGGGCGGTCGGTTTTGGGTGCGCGCTCCACCGAGCCCAGGCGCCGGCTGATCTGCATACCGCTGACGCGGCCATTGGCAGCACGCTCAAAGCAAAGCCGGTCGCCAGCCGATTCTTTGATAAAAAAGGCATCTTCAGCATACGGGTACAGGCGCAGCCGGGCCCCGCCCGTGCGCTGCGAGTAGAGCTGCCCATCTTCACAGGTGACCACCCGTTCCTCTTTCTCGTTGATGGCATACACGCCCACATACTCTGCCAGTGCCTCGGCGGGCAGGTCTATGGGGGCGGGGTCGGCATAGGGCTTGCCGATGGCCATTGCCGCCAGCTTGAAGGCCACCAGGTTGGGGTCGTTGATCGAATCATCCTGATTGGTCAGCAGAGCCACATAGACCCCCACGGCCGGAACCCGCACCGCCCCGCAGGCAAAGCCGTTAATGCCGCCGCCGTGCTCGACGAAGGTATCGCCCGCATATTCCCAGATGCTCCAGCCGTAGCCATAGTGGGTTGAATCCCCGTTGTTCAGGTGATAGGGCTGGAAGGCCAGCGCCAGCGTCTCGGGGCGCAGCAGTTCGCCGGCGGTCAGGGCGGCGTTCCAGCGCGCCAGGTCATCCACATTGGAAATCAGGGCGCCGGCGGCGTAGGGGTGTGTCATGCTCAGGTAGGGGGTGTTCATTATGCCGTCCAGGCCTTTGGAGTAGCCTGCCACCCGCCCCGGCACCAGGCGCGCGGTATCATCATACAGGGTGTGTGTCAGGCCCAGGCGGTCAAAAATCTGCGTCTGCAAGAACCGCGCGTAGGGCATCCCGCTGATTTTCTCGATGATGGCCCCCAGCAGAATATAGCCAGAATTGTTGTATTGAAATTTCTCGCCGGGTTCAAAATCGAAGGGTTGATCTTTGAACAGGGCGATCAGTTCATCCAGGGTCAGGTCTTTGCGCCAGAGGGGGTACCATTCGGGCAGGCTGGTGTAGCTTTTGATGCCCGAGGTGTGCGTCAGCAGGTGTTCAATGGTGATGGTGCGCCCGCCGGTGGGATAATCGGGCAGGTAGTGGGTGAGGTCGTCTTGCAGCGAGAGCTTGCCCTGTTCCAGCAGCATCAAAATGCAGACCGCCGTGAACTGCTTGGTGACCGAGCCAATCCGGAAGATCATGGCGGGGTCCACGGGTACGCCCAGCTCCAGGTGCGCCAGGCCGTAGCCCTTGCGCAGCAGCGGCTGCCCGGCTTGCATCACAATCACCGCCGCACCGGGCTGGTCAGCCGGGTACAGCGATTGCAGCAGTTCGTCCATCTGGTGGGATAGCGCTAAATTGGTCATGGGAAGCTCCTGGGTAGGCATAAGATGAGGGTGGGGAATGCTTTGATTATACTCAGAAGGTGGGCCTCTGCGCCGGGTGATTATTTAAGGATCATGGTATGATTATTTATCCCCTCAAGCGTCTGATTTCAAATCATCTCAAAGTTCTCCTTGTTGCTGAAGCTGACCGCCCGGGCCGAAGAGCGCGAAAACATCCGCTATTTCGGCGCGGCGTACCAGACTTACCGGCAGCACACCAAGATGTTCGTGCCGTTTATTTTTTAGCCACGGGAGACAACCGATGAAAAAATTGCCCCTGATTCTCTTACTCGCGGTGATGTTGCTGCTGGCGGCCTGCGGCGGCGGCAAAGACCAGCGGCCCCACAGTGAGACGGTGGCCGAAGATAAGGTGATAGACCTGGCCTGCGGGGCGCTGAGCCGCAAAGACTGCCTGGCGCGCCTCTGCGCCGACCCCGCCGCCTGCCCGGTGCTGATTGCCCTGGCTGAACCCGCCGTGTTTGATTTTATAACCACCTATGCCGCCTGCCCCGACTGCAACACGCCCGATTTTGCCCCCGAAGATGGCATTGGCAAGTGCGTGGAATATCAAACCTCCGACGCCCCCTCCGGCTGGGAGGTGACCTTCTGGGTCTCGGAGAATTGCACATTCCGCTACGGCAGCCCCACCGAGAGCCGGGTGGTGGTGCGCATCAACCCGCAGACGCTGGAGATCAAAAAGATCAGCCCGTCGGTCGAGATGATTGCCGACCCGCTGTACTGCCAGAACAAGGCCGACTGCGTCAGCCTGTCGGGCAGCGGGGTGCCGTTCATCGGGTGCAGCAATTCGTTCTACGGCCCGTTGAACTGGAGCGGCTACTACGCCGGAACCGAATGCACCTGCCAGAAGCATCAATGCGTGGCGGCAGCGCCTAAAAAATAAACCGGGCAGCCTTTTGGGGCCGCCCGGCAAAGGGTAGATCCAGGTGAACCGGACTTACTCGGTCTGGCTGAGCAGGTAATTGGGCAGGCCCATCTGCTCAATTTGATCAAGCTGGGTTTCCAGCCAGTCAATGTGGGCTTCTTCGTCTTCCAGAATATCTTCGAGCAGCTCGCGGGTGCCGCCGTCGCCCAGTTCGATGCACAGGCGCACGCCGTCATTATAGGCTTTGATGGCCCCGGACTCGGAGGTATGGTCGTTTTTAAGCTGCACATCCACCGCCGCGCCAATGGTCAGCTTTTTGAGGTTGCTGACAATGGGCGTGCCTTCGAGGAACAGGATGCGGGCGATCAGTTTTTCGGCGTGCTTCATCTCTTCAATCGCGCGGTGCTCGGTGGCATCGTGCAGCTTGCCATAACCCCAATCGGCGCACATTTCAGAATGGACGATGTACTGGTTGATGGCGGTCAGCTCGTCTGCCAGCAGCTCGTTTAAGAGTGTAAGAATTTTTTCCTGGCCTTTCATGGGAACCTCCTGAAGAATTTGTGAAACGAAACAGCGAGACAGAAAGATTGTAGCACAAAATCTGGCCGCCGGGCGCGGCCAGTTGGTGGTGCTTAAAAACAAACTTGCGAAGCAGTGTGCTTCGCAAGTGAATGGGTTTATCCTTCGGCGGGGGGCTCGGGGGTGGGGGCCTCAGCGGCGGGCTTCTTGTGGCCCGGGCGGTTGGGCGCCAGCACCATGCTCATGGTCTTGCCTTCCAGTGTGGGGGGCTGCTCAATGGCGGCCACGTCCAGCAGCTCGGCGGCAACCTCTTTGAGGTCTTCCAGCGCCAGTTCGGGGTAGTCAATCTCGCGCCCACGAAAGCGCACAGTGACGCGCACCTTCATGCCTTCCAGCAGCCAGCGGCGGGCATCGCGGGTTTTGAAGCCGCGGTGGTGCTCGTTGGTCTTGGGTCGCATGCGAATCTCTTTGACTTCGATTTTGGTCTGCGCTTTGCGAGCTTCGCGCTCTTTCTTGGTGCGCTCGTAGAGGAACTTGCCAAAGTCCATCACACGGCAAACCGGCGGGCTGGAGCCCGGCGCAACTTCAACCAGATCCAGCTCGGCGTCGCGGGCAATCCGCAGCGCACGTTCAATTGGCACAACCCCAATGTTTTCACCCGCCGGGCCAATCAGACGAACTTCTGGCACGCGGATGGTTTCATTTACCCGAAAAGTGGTAGTACTGATGGATGTCTCCTTCTTGATACAAATGAACAACTGCCGTCGGCGTTACGGCATAAACTAGGATGATAATACCTTAAATTGTCGAAAACGTCAATTTAACGGGGATTGGGTTTCAGATTTTGGGCGCGTTCCATGTGACACGTCCCAGGTGCGAGGGGGCCGTCCGGTGTTAAGCGTAGGGGTCGCGCAGCATCCTGTACTCCCGACAGAGCGCCGAAGCGGCGAGGGTCGCGTAGCACCCTGTAAGGGTCGCACAGCATCCTTGCAGGACGCACGCGGCCCTGTACTCCCGCCGGGGATTGCCCCCGGTCATCAAAACCGCCAAATCCCGAATTTGACAATCGCCCCCCTTCAAGGTATGCTTAAGCAGTACCTATGCGCCAGCTGCCCTTGCTCACCCCGCCCGTGCTTTCCGTCGCCGATCTGACGCGCTACCTGCGCCAGCTCTTCGAGGGTGATGACGTGCTGGCCGATGTCTGGGTCAGCGGCGAAATTTCCAACCTCTCGCGTCCGGCCTCCGGGCACATTTATTTCACCCTCAAAGACGCCCAGGCCGCCCTGCGCTGCGTCATCTGGAAGTCGGCGGCCCTGCGGCTGCGGCAAGACCTGCAGAACGGGCAGGCCATTGAAGCCCACGGCAGCATTGGCATTTACGAAGCCGGCGGCAACTACCAGCTCTACATCGACACACTGCGCCCGGCAGGTGAAGGTGCGCTCTACCAGGAATTTTTGCGCCTCAAAAACCAGTTGGAGGCCGAGGGCCTCTTTGACCTCGAGCGCAAGCGCCCCATCCCGGCCGCACCGCAGCGCATTGGCCTGGTCACCTCGCCCACGGGCGCCGCCCTGCAGGATATGCTCAACACCCTGCGCCGCCGCTACCCCCTGGCGCAGGTGATTCTGGCGCCCTGCCCCGTGCAGGGCGTTGAGGCCCCGCCCGAGATTGTGGCCGCGCTGCAGCGGCTGGCTGCCCTGCCCCAACCCCCCGATGTGATCCTGGCAGCGCGCGGCGGTGGCTCGCTGGAAGACCTGTGGGCCTTCAATGACGCCCGCGTGGTGCGCGCCATTGCCGCCAGCCCCATCCCGGTGATCACCGGCGTGGGCCATGAAACCGACACCACCCTGGCTGATTACGCCGCCGACCTGCGCGCCCCTACCCCCACCGCCGCCGCCGTGCTGGCCACGCCCGACGTGGCCGACCTGGCTGCCGACCTGCGGCTGCTGGCCCGCCGCCTGGCAGAGGCTGCTGCCAGCGACCTGCAAGCCCGCCGCGCCACCCAGACCATGCTGACACACCGGCTGGGGCGGCTCTCTCCGGCCATCCGGCTGCGCACCGACCGCCAGCAGGTGGATATGTTGAGCCTGCGCCTGGGGCGCGCCGCTGCCAGCCACCTGCAAACCCGCCGCGCCGGGCAGCGGGCCCTGGGCGCCCGCCTGGCGGCGCTCAACCCGCAGGCCGTGCTGGCGCGCGGCTATGCCATCCTCACCACCTCCGCCGGACAGATTCTGCGCCGCGCGGCCGAGGCTGCCCCCAGGCAGCACCTGACCGCCCGCCTGTCTGCCGGCGCCCTCGATTTAACCGTTAACCATATTGTTTCAGAGGAGTAACCCCGTATGCTGCCAAACCCCACCCCGCCTGAAGAATTGAATTACGAGCAGGCCCTGGCCGAACTCGAAGCGATTCTGGAAGCGCTGGAGAACGGCCAGCACCCGCTGGAAGAGACCCTGGCCCTGTTTGCCCGCGGCCAGGAGCTTTCGCTGCGCTGCGCCGCTCTGTTGGATCAAGCCGAACTGCGCATTGAACAGTTGGAAAGCCGGGGCGGCAATTCTGGCGCGGCCTGACCTTTCCATGCTGACGGACCTGCTGAGCAACCGCATCTTCATTGCGGCGCTGTTAGGCTGGTTTGTGGCCCAGTTGATCAAGGTGCCGATTGAATATGTGCGGCACCGGCGGCTCAACTGGGGTTTGTGGTTCAGCGCGGGCGGTATGCCCAGCTCGCACTCTTCATTAATTAACCCAAGTTGCTACCTAGAGAAGGAAAAGGGAGGATGTCCATGCGAAGTCTGGTAAAGTTAAGGTTCAAAGCCAAACCAAACCGGAGGATCGCATGGACACCCAAATTGTACTCGTATTTTGCATGTGTGACGATTTGTTGAAGGGATTGCATCATGTTGAGGATCAACAAAGACAAATGAAAGATGCAGAAGTGATGACGGCCGCCATCGTTGCAATGCTGTACTTCAGAGGTAATTTTCGGATGGGTTGTCAGTTTCTGTATGAGTATGGTTATATGCCACACATGTTGAGCCGCAGTCGTTTTTGCCGTCGATTGCATCGGATTTCCGACCTATTTCTGACCTTGTTTCTCTCATTGGGCGAGTACTGGAAAGTACTCAATGAACGTTCCAGTTATGTGTTGGATAGTTACCCAATTGCAGCCTGCGATAACTACCGCATTCCGCGGTGTAAACTCTATCAAGGTGAGGCTTGGCGGGGCTATATTGCCAGCAAAAAACGTTTTTTCTATGGTGTCCGGGTGCATATCTTGATTACTGAGAATGGACAACCCGTTGAATTCTTCCTGGCCCCAGGAGCAATGAGCGATACAGCCGCCTTAACCAGTTTTGATTTGAATGTGCCCGATGGTTCTTGGGTGACGGGCGATAAAGCCTACAACCACTATACCGTTGAAGATGTCCTGCGTGAGGCTGGTGTGGAGCTCTTGCCCATCCGCAAAACCAATTCCTTACGCCCGGTTCCTCCTTTCTTTACTTACCTGCAAGCCTCTGTTCGCAAAATGGTTGAAACCACCGGCAGCCTGATTGAGCGATTATTGCCAAAGTCGATACATGCTGTGACTGCTCGTGGTTTTGAACTCAAGGTCGCCTTGTTTGTCCTCGTTGCTTCGATCAACTTCCTTTGGTAGCAACTTGGGTTAATTACATCCACCATGCTGGCTATTGGCCTGTATGAAGGCTTTGATACGCCGGTCTTTGCGCTGGCCTTTGCCATTGCCATGATTATCATCTACGACGCCGCCGGGGTACGGCGTGAAGCCGGGCGGCATGCCCAAAAAATCAACGCCCTCATTGAGGAACTGCTGGCGGGGCATCCCATCAGCGAGAAGCGGCTCAAAGAGGTGCTGGGCCACACCCCGCCGGAGGTCATCGGCGGGATCATCCTGGGTGTTATTTTGGCGGTGGGGCTGTGGCTGCTCTGGCCCTGACCCCTCCACGGGGTCAATGCGATGCCTGAAACCCACCTCTACCCGCTGCTGTTGATGCTTGCCGGCGGCGTGGCGCTGGCGGTTGCCGGGGTGGCCTGGCGGCGGCGGCAGGTGCCTGAGGCGCGCCCGTTGATGGCGCTGGCGCTGGGCATGGCCATCTGGACAATTGCCTACGCCCTGCACTGGCTGTCAGATACGCCGGACATGCGGCTGTTCTGGATACAGGTGACCTATGTGGGCGTGACCATTGTGCCAACGGCGCTGTTTATCTTCATGACCACCCTCACGGGGCACGGCGCCTGGCTGCACCGCCCGGGGATGCTGCCGCAGCTGCTGATTGAACCCATCCTGACCGTTCTGGTGGTCTTCACCGACCCGCTGCACGGCTGGTTTGCCAAAGACTGGCCCATTGCGGCGCCCGGGACGCTGCTTTCGCCGGGTCCGTGGTTCTGGTTCAATGTGGCCTATTCTTATCTGCTGCTTTTAGGCGGGCTGGTGCTGCTGGTGCGCTGGCTGCCCGGCGCGGCCAAAAACCAGCGCCGGCAGGCGGTTGCGGTGATGGCTGCCATGCTGCTGCCCATTGTGGTCAATGTGCTGCGCCTGACCAATATTTTGATTGTGCCCCACCTCGATCTGACGCCCCTGACGCTGCCGTTCTCGGGCATCATCCTGCTGTTTGCCCGCGCCCGCTACGAACTGCTGGAGCGCGCCCCCCTGGCGCGCGACCGCCTGCTGGAGCTGATGACCGACGGTGTGGTGATTTTGGATCTGCAGGGTCGGGTGATGGATTTGAACGCCGAAGGGCTGCGGGTGGCGCAGCGCACGGTGGAAGAGCCCATTGGCAAGCCTGCCCGGGCGGTCTTTGGCGATTGGCTGGCCCTGTTAGACGCGGTGGGCTCACGCGAATCGGCCCGCACCGAGGTGATTGTGCGCGATACGCCGCGCCAGGTCTTCGATTTGCAGATCACCCCGCTGACCGACCGTCAGGGCCGCGCCTGTGGGCGGATGCTGGTCTGGCGTGATGTCAGTGAGCGCTACGCCATCCAGGAAGACCGGCGCAAGCTGGCCCGCGCGGTGCAGCAAAGCGCCAACGCCATCGTCATCACCGACATCAAGGGGCAGATCGAATTTGTCAACCCGGCCTTTACCCGCGTCACCGGCTACACCCTGGAAGAAGTGCAGGGGCAAAACCCGCGGGTGCTCAAATCGGGCGATCAGGGGCCCGACTTTTACCGTGATCTGTGGGGGACGATTATGCGCGGCGAAACCTGGCAGGGCGAGTTCCACAACCGCCGCAAAGACGGCACGCTCTACTGGGAAACCGCCACCATCTCCCCCATCCGCCAGCGAGACGGGCAGGTGACACATTTTGTCGCCGTCAAGGAAGACATCACCGCCCGCAAAGAGGCGCAAGACGCCCTGCAGGCCGCCAATGAGCAGCTCCGGCTGCAGCTGGCGCAGATTGAAGAACTGCAGGCCATCCTGCGGGAGCAGTCCATCCGAGACCCGCTGACCGACCTGTATAACCGCCGGTTCTTGTCTGAAACCCTGCCGCGCGAGCTGCTGCGCGCCGAGCGGGAACATTACCAGGTCAGTGTGGTGATGATGGACATTGACCACTTCAAACAATTCAACGATACCTACGGTCACGAGGCCGGAGATGTGGTGCTGCAGGCCCTGGCGGCCCATCTGGAGGCGCTGACGCGTCAGGGTGATATTGTCTGCCGCTACGGGGGTGAGGAGCTGCTGGTGGTGCTGCCCAATGTGCCGTTGGGGATAGCCGCCGAGCGCGCCGAAAGCTGGCGGGCCGCCTTTGCCGCCGCGCCGGTGATCTATCAGGGCCAACTGCTGCACGTCACCTTCTCGCTGGGGGTGGCGGCCTTCCCGCAGCACGGCGATACCGCCGAAGCGGTCTTCCGCGCCGCCGACGCGGCGCTCTACCGCGCCAAAGCTGCCGGGCGCAACTGCGTGGTGGTCGCCCAGGCTGCCTCTGAATAGGGGGAAGGTTTCAGGTGCGGGGTGCAACGCACCGGATGAATCGAGTAGGGGCACGGGGAAGGCAGCCAGAATTCGTCATCTATCATGATGCCCCCGTGCCCGTGCATAGCACCATCCGACTCGCCCGGTGTAACATTAATGTGACTCAGGGCGGATAACCCGTTCAGATTGCGCCCCTACGGCATAATAACAGGCGGCTGCCCCGAATCATGAAGAAATTCCAGCGCAATGATGACGCCCGTCAGGGCGGATAAATGCTACAATGAGAGGGGTCGCCTGACCCGCTATTTTGGCATGCCCGTTTCGGAGGGAAATTCGTTGAGCCAGATGCTGAAAATTGCTGTTCCTTTGGCCGGTTACGGCAGCCGGATGCGCCCGCATACCTGGAGCAAGCCCAAACCGCTGATTCCGTTGGCCGGGCAAACCGTGCTGGACCACGTGCTGGCGCAGTTCAACAGCCTGCCCGCCGGCCAGCCGGTGGAATATGTGCTGATTGTGGGCCCCTACCAGCAGGAGCAGGTAGAGGCGCACATGCGCCGCCAGCACCCCGATAAGACCTTTCACATTGTGGTGCAGCCGCAGATGCGCGGCCAGTCTGATGCGCTGTGGCTGGCGCGCGAACACCTGACCGGCCCCATGCTGATGTCTTTTGGCGATACCTTCATCGAGACCGACCTCAGCCGGGTGCTGGCTGAGCCGCTGGATGGCATCGCCTGGGTCAAGCCGGTGCCAGACCCCCGCCCCTTTGGCGTGGCCGCGCTCAACCCCCAGGGGCTGATCACCCGTCTGATTGAAAAACCCCAAACGCTGGAAAACAACCGCGTGGTGGTGGGCTTTTATTATTTCCGCTCCGGCGAAAAGCTGATGGACGTGCTGGACCAGCAAATTCGCAGCGGCGTGACGCTGAAAAATGAATTTCTCCTCACCGATGCGCTCAACCTGTGGATTGAGCAGGGCGCCCGCCTGCGCACCGAGACGGTGGAGGTCTGGCTGGATGCCGGCCGCCCCGATGCCCTGCTGGAGACCAACCGCTGGCTGTTGGATCACGGCCGCGGCAGCGCCCCCGCCGAGCGCCCGGGCGTCACCATCATCCCGCCGGTGGCCATTCACCCCGGCGCAGTCATTGAAGGCTCGGTTATCGGGCCGCACGTCTCGCTGGGGGCCAACTGCCAGGTGCGCGGCTGCGTGCTGCGCGATACGATTGTGGACGCCGATACCACCATCGAAAACCTGGTGCTTGAAGGCAGCATCATCGGGCGCACAGCCCGGGTGCACGGGCAGCCCCGCCGCCTGAACATCGGCGACAACTCACAGGTGGATTTATGAGCGATCCGGTGGAGTGCCATTCCGGGTTCGAATATGCCGAGCGGCCCATTGCGCTGACCTGGGAAGGCCAGCGCCTGGAGATCGCCGCCATCGAATCCACCTGGCGCATCCCCGGCGGCAAGTGTTTCCGCGTCTGCACCGCCAACGGGCAGACGTTTGAACTGTTTTACGGTGAACTTTACGACGAATGGCGTATCAACCCAATTTAATTCTTCAGGAGAAACCCAGACATGCGTGATTCTTATATTGCCAAGACGATTGCCGGCCTCAAGCCCTCGGGCATTCGCAAATTCTTTGACATTGCCGCGACGATGAAAGATGTCATCTCGCTGGGCATTGGCGAACCCGATTTTGATTCACCCCAGCCCGTGATTGATGCCGGCGTTTGCTCGCTGCAGAAGGGCGAAACCCACTACACCTCCAACGCGGGCCGCATGGACCTGCGCCAGGCGCTGTCAGAGCACATCCAGGCACTCTACGGCGTGAGCTACGACCCCGCCAGCGAAATCATCATCACCGTGGGCGGCTCCGAAGCCCTCTACCTGACCTTTACGGCCATCCTCGACCCGGGCGATGAGGTCATCATCCCGACCCCCTGCTTCGTCTCTTACCAGGCCGAAGTGATCATGGCGGGCGGCGTGGCCGTCGAGATTCCGTGCAAGATGGAAAACAACTTTGACGTGGACCCCGACCAGATTCGCGCGGCCATCACCCCCCGCACCAAAGCCATCCTGCTGGGCTTCCCCAACAACCCCACCGGCGCCGTGGCGCACCGCGACCGCCTGCTGGAGATCGCCAAAATGGCCGAAGAACACGACCTGATCGTCGTTTCGGATGAAATTTACGACCGGCTGGTCTATGGCGGGCACAAGCACGTCTGCTTCCCGGCGCTGCCAGAAATGCGCAAGCGCACTGTGCTGCTGGGCGGCTTCTCCAAAGACTATGCCATGACCGGCTGGCGCATTGGCTATGCCTGCGCCCCCAAAGAAATCCTCACCGGGCTGGTGCGCATCCACCAGTACACCGTGATGTGCACCTCCACCACGGCCCAGGCGGGCGCGCTGGCGGCTCTCAAAGAGTGCGAGCCGCATGTCGCCAGGATGACGGCGGAATATGACCGCCGCCGCCGCCTGATTGTGGACGGCCTGAACAAGATTGGCCTGCCCACCTTCGAGCCGCTGGGCGCCTTCTACTGCTTCCCCAAGATCGCCGGCACCGGGCTGGATGATGACACCTTTGCCACCCGCCTGCTGAACGAGGAGCATGTGGCGGCAGTGCCGGGCAATGCCTTTGGCTTGGGCGGCGAGGGTTTCCTGCGCATGTCTTACGCCACTTCTTACGAGAAGATCGAAGAGGCCCTGCGCCGCATCGAGCGGTTTGTCGGGCGCATCTAGAGCCTGGTTTAACGGGAATGCCAGCAAGGCGGCTCAAACGAGCCGCCTTGCTTTTTTGGGGGGAGGGGTGCAGCGCGGGGGCCTCTCGTTAAATTGTAGGGGCGCACCTGCGTGTGCGCCCTGAGTAATTTTAATGTTACACCGGGCGGTCAACCTGTTCAGATTGAACGCACATAAGACCGCCCCTACATGCATTTTACAGGGCTGTGCGGTTATCAACAAACCCAGCCCGCACCCTGGGAGGGGAGATGCAGGCTGGGGGCGGGTGCCGCTTGTGCGGCGAGAAGGGTTATTTCTTGGCGACCTGCACGGCGATCTTGCGGGGCTTCATCTCTTCGGCTTTGGGCAGCCGCAGGGTCAGCACACCGGCCTCGTAGTGGGCTTCAATCTTATCAGCGGTAATCTGCCCCGGCAGCTTGACGGTGCGGCTGAAAGCGCCGCAGCGCCGCTCACGCAGATGCAGCTTGCCCTCGGTCAGGTCTTTGTCTTCGGTAATTTCACCGCGAATGGTCAGCAGATTGTCCTGGAAAGTGATCTCCAGATCATCGGGGTTGATGCCCGGCACAGTGGCCTTGATCAGGAACGCTTCGTCCTGCTCAACCACGTCGAGAGCCAGACTCCAGCTCATCTGCGGTTCATCAACATCTGCGGGGGTGTCCATCACGGACTGCAGCGCCCGGTTCATGGCCCGGCGCATGGCAAATGCTTCACGGAAAGGATCGTATCGAACTAACATGGCAGCCTCCTGCTTGTGTCTAATGTTTGGTTATTTCTGCGGTCAGCACATCTCTTTCTGCTGACAGCCTTATGATAGCCCGGGGCTGTAAGAATCAAATCAACAAAATATTGGAAAAATATCAGAGTTGTAAGCTTAAAAAACTTGTCATTCGCGGCGCTTCATGCTAGGATGAAGACATAAATGCAGCAGCGGGTAAGCAGCTGTCTATGCATTGATTTAATGGAGTAAAAGTATGGAACTCAAACAACTGCACGAGATCCCATTATTCCGCAATTTAACCGAAGGCGATCTACGCGAAGTATCGCTGTTGTTGGAAGAGGTTGAAATTGAGCCGGGGGCGGTCTTCATGCAAGAAGGCGACGCTGGCGACAAACTCTATATCATTGTGGACGGGCAGGTAGAGATTGTGAAGGCGCTGGGCACCCCCCAGGAGCTGCCGCTGCTGCACTGCCAGCCCGGTGATTTTATCGGCGAGATGTCGCTCATCAACCCCGACGGTCTGCGCACCGCCAGTGCCTGCTGCAACGGCCCCGCCCGCCTGCTGGTGCTGCATCAAAAAGACTTTAACCGCCTGATGGAAACCCGCCCCGCCGTGGCCATGGTCATTCTGCGGGAGCTGTCCACCCGGCTGCGTGAGACCAGCAACGCCGTGATCCACCGCTTGCAGCAGGCCAATGACGAACTGACCCACGCCTACGACATGACGCTGGAAAGCTGGGCGCTGGCCCTGGCGCTGCGCGATAACGAGACCGAAAGCCACACCCGCCGGGTGGCCGACCTGACCACCCACCTGGCCGCGGAACTGGGCGTGCGCGGCGAAGACCTGACGCACATCCGCCGCGGCGCCATTTTGCATGATATTGGCAAAATCTTTGTCCCCGATTCCATCCTGCTCAAGCCGGGGCCGCTGACCGATGAAGAATGGAAGGTGATGCGCATGCACCCGGTCTATGCCCAGCAGATTCTGGCGCCAGTGGCCTTCCTGCAAAAGTCGGTGGAGGTGCCCTACAACCACCACGAGCGCTGGGATGGCACCGGCTACCCGCGCGGCGTCAAGGGCGAGGCCATCCCGCTGGGGGCGCGCATTTTCGCCGTGATTGACGTGTGGGATGCGCTGGTCAGCGACCGCCCCTACCGCAAGGCCCTGCCCGAAGAAATGGTGCTGGATTATCTGAAGCAGCAGAGCGCCTCGCACTTTGACCCGCAGATTTTGCAGGCCTTTTTAGACCTGCATCAGAGCGGCACGCTGCACGAACATACCGCGTAAGCCATGCACATCCGCGTGGGGCTGGAAAACGAGTTTGAAGGCCGCTCGCTGGCCTGGGCGCTGGATTATCCCGGCTGTTTTGCCTACGGCCCCGATGCCAGCACAGCCCTGGTGCGGGTGGTGCCCGCCCTGATCGCCTACCAGGACTGGGTGGGGCGGCACACGGCCAGCTCGTGGCTGGCCAACCTGGGCGATTTTGACGTGCGCCTGAGCGAGGTCTGGCAGGTCTATCGCCTGAACGAAGATTATGAGACTGTGCCGCAGGGCGGCTATGAGGTGAATGCCTGGTTCCAGTCAGACTGGCTGCCGCTGACCCGCACCGAGGTGCGCCGCGCCGCCCAACTGCTCGAGTGGACCCGCGCCGACCTGCTGGCGATCACGTCCGACCTGACCGACGCCCAACTGGACGCCGAGCGCCCCGGTCAGCGCTGGAGCATTCGCGGCATTCTGGCGCACGTGGCTACGGC
>ENA-UPTA01002212-UPTA01002212.1-activated-sludge-metagenome-genome-assembly--contig:-NODE-2212-length-20313-cov-5.608698_pt1 | contig 20313 bp, 19 predicted proteins | sample MGYA00238184_ERZ773361 | MGnify/ENA primary metagenome ERZ773361 (study PRJEB29100, sample SAMN05720205) | activated sludge metagenome | isolation source: anaerobic digester from wastewater...
TGCCGCCGACGTGGTTCATCACAACGCCGTTGGCATACTCGAAACTGACGCGTCGACGTTTGTCACCTTCCGGCGGGTACACCTTACCGGGCCGCTGTCGTCTGTGCCAAGGGCCCATTGCGCGATGTCGAAGTGGTGGGCCCCCATGTCGGCGAAGCCGCCGCCGCAATACTCGCGGTAGGGTCGCCAGTTGATCGAGGCCAGCTTCGAGTGGTAAGGCCGCGAGGGGGTTTGCCCGAGCCACATGTTCCAGTCGAAATCCGCCGGCTGGGGCTCGGCCGGCAGATCGCAGGGGATCGGCGGGTCGCCCGTCGAGACGTCGATCGAACGCACGGTTCCGATCCGTCCGTTGCGGACGAGCTCGGCCCCCCGTCGGAACGGGCCGAACACGTTGGACCGCTGCTGACTGCCCGTCTGGAACACGCGATTGTAGCGTCGCACCGCGTCGACGACAGCCCTCGCCTCGTGGATCGTCAGCGTCATCGGCTTCTCGCAGTAGATGTCCTTGCCGGCTTGGGCCGCACAAATGGAGATCAGTGCGTGCCAGTGATCGGGGGTCGCGACTACGACGGCATCGAGGTCATCGCACGCCAGCATTTCGCGAAAGTCGCCGTAGGGGGCGCAATTCGGATTGCCGGCCTTGGCCGGGTCCTCGGCGTGCTTGGCCGCGATCTTCTGCCGAACCTCGGCGAGCTTGCGACCGTTGACGTCGCAGGCCGCGATATATCGAACGTCTTTGCGGTTCAGCAGTGTGTCCAGGTGGCTGCCGCCGATCCAGCCGAATCCGACCTGCCCGATGTGGATCCGATTGCTGGGCGCCTCGGCGCCGAGTACGAAGGACGGGACAACCGTAGGGAAGCCCAAGGCGGCGAGCCCGGTCGCCCCGGAACGCAACAACGTACGACGAGTCAACTTCATGGATGCGATCTCCTCCCGATCCACGATTCCCATAGAGCCCCTTTGCACTATGCCGCCTTCCGCACGCTCTGGCCCACCTGCCCACCTTGATTCCTGACATACTCCGGGGGGCATTATGACGGCCGAGAACAAGGCAGACAAGCGGAAAGGAGCGTGAAGCGGGCCTCGTGAACCGTGTCTTGCAGATCTCCTGAATCCGCCAGATGCAGAATCCCCACTGGGCGTCCGGTGAATCGGTTGGCCCCAGATCCGGGCTCAAACGAGGTGAGGCAGGGCCTGAGTCTTGCGCCGCAAGACCTCAATGGCCGGCTTGCTCTGTTTGACGCCCGACAGCTCACACGCGCAACTCCCCTGGGCGCCGCGCAAGAAGGCATGCTCAGACGGCCGGATGCCTGAAAAAAGAATGGGGACAATTGCGTTTTTTCCTATTTCGGGTATAATGATTTCGCGTGCCTGATCGATGTACTGGACATCATCGCGGTGCATTTGGGATCGTACAGGCATAGGGGGTTGCCGTCGAAGCAACCGGCCGTAGTTGGAGTTTTGCAGAGCCGTGGACACGAACGAGCCGGCAATTGAGATGGCGAATGCCATTTTCGCCGAGTACGGCGGCTTCATTCGCACCGTCATCCGCTTCCAGGCCGGCAACAAGCTTGACGTCGAGGATCTGTACCAGGAGTTCTACCTCGCGTTGGTTCGAAAACCCATCCCGGCGGACGTGCAGAAGGTCGAGGGGTACCTGTATCGCACCATCGTCCATCACGTGGTCAACGCGATCCGTTCTCAGGAAGCACACGCCCAGAAAATCAAAAAATATGCCAAGGAAACGAGAATTTCCATCAACAACGGGGAGTTGAAAAGCGCCTTCACGGGTGATGAGCAGAAGTATACGGCGGTCGCCCGTCTGGCTCGCTACCTGCCGGAACGCGAGGGTCAGGCATTTACTCTGAGGTATCGTGACGACTGTAGTATTCTGGACATTGCGACGAGAATGGGGATCAACAAGCGGACCGTCAGCCGGTACCTGTCGGAGAGCTTGCGGAAGCTCCACAGGAGGTTGGCGGCGGAATGAGGGGTCGCTATGACAGCGCGGGGAAACGGCGAGAGCCTGTGTCACGAGGCGAGGGAGTACTACTATGAGCTTCTGTGCCACCACGAGGCGGCGGTCCCGGAGGCTGTAGTCCGGCACGTCGAGAGGTGTTCGTTCTGCCGGGAACAGATCAGCCGGCTGCGGGAGGCGCTGGCCCAAGCCGAGAATCAGCCCGACACCTCCCCCGGACCGGGAAGCAATGAGTCGGTTGAGGCGATAAGCCGGCACTTCGAGCTCCTGGAGGAGCGCGTCCACTGCTCCCAGGTCAAGCCCTTTCTGCCCGAGTTGCTGATCTCGTCGCGGCAAATCAGAATTCCCACACCAGTTACCGTCCACGTGGACAACTGCCCCCAGTGCGGCAAGGACTTGGCTGCGATCCGCAACCTGGGTCTTCGCCCCGACCAATTGAACCGCCTGAGTCGGTTCTACGATCAGGCCGCCGGGCACAGTCCGGCAGAGTGCCCGGCGGCACGATCGGCGGCAGCCGGACTGGCCGCCTTCTCCCTGGACGGGGCGGATTCCCGGACTTTGACTCATGTGAGTCTGTGTCCACGGTGTCGGACCTGGGTATATGAGCAGAGGGCTCGCGCAATCGCCGAGCAGTGTGATGAGGGCATTCGGCCCAGCACGCTGGCCTGCAACGAGGTCTCCATGGCCGACCTATTCGACTTCGTCCTGCCCTTCGGGTTGGATGTGGCGGCCATCAGGAGGACCTGCGGGCGGCGCGATGCCGTCGCTACGCATGTGCGCGCCTGCCCTCAGTGTGCGGAGAAGGTGCAATCGCTGCACCGGACGGTCTATGCCGTCGCGGAGCGAGGCGACTCGGCCATATCTACGGTGTGCCGGACCGAGAGCGACGACGAAATCGCCCGCAGGAAGACGCAGAGCGACGCGCCTCGCTATCCCATCCACGTTGAAGTGCTGCACGAGGGGCCCGTGCCGGCGTCGGCGTCCTGCGGAGTGGGTGCACTCAGCAAATCCGGACGCACAGCTTCGAGCCGATGGATGATCGCACCCGGCAGCAGAGCCGTCCTCGCCGCGGCGGTTCTCATCATCGTTGCGTTACTGGCCGCGATTCCCCTGTCCACCGCGGCGGGTATAAGTGTCGGCGGCATCAAGAAGGCCGCCGCACGCATGCGGAATGTGTGCGTGACCAGGTCGGATGGAGAGGGCTCGGCCCCGTTCTTCGAAATGCTGCTGGCAACAGACCGGCGAATCGTTGTAACGAAAGTCGGCGGGCAGCGCACGATATACGATATCGACAGGAAACGCAGGATCGTGATCGACGCGGACCAAACGCCCCACATCGGGAGGTTGTCGGCAGAAGAGGCGGACAGTTGTATGCGTTTTCTGACCGACGTCTTCGATGGGATATTCCGCAACGTCCCCGAGACGGACAGTCTCACGAAGGTCAAAGGCGTCGATTCAGGCCGGCTGCAGGAGTACGAACTGACGCGCTCAGATACGGGCGATCGCGGCACGGTACTGCTCCAGTGGAGGATATTCGTCCATCCGGCATCGCAGCTACCCATGAGAATCGAGTATTCGCGGCGGAGTCCCCTTTCGCCCGGTCCCGCCGGAGTTCAGGTGACGAGATTCAAATATCTCAGTGGATCGGACATGGACAGAGAACTCATGGAACTGCAGTTGCCTGTGAACTGACGGCGTCGCCGCCGGGTTCCCAGAGCGGGCTGCTGTCCCAGGAAGCGCCCGACTGCCCGACGAGCAGGCTGTCGGCCTTCATCGGCGCCACGCTGCCGTCGACGAAACCGACGTTCACGGTCTTATTCGGGTGACGGCCGCCTTTGGCGTCTGCCATCTGTCCCGGCAACAGGATCCTGTCCATGTTGATCTCCATGCCCGGCACGTAGGCGGTGTGCTGCAATCCCCCCAGCATCAGAAAGGCCGGCGGAAGCGGAACGGGCGGCTCCCTCGTTGCGTGCCACCAACTGATCAGGCTGTATCCGCTGTCTACCAGCAGCAACGTCTCTGTCGGCCGGCGCACCTGGCTCGATGACAGGGGGTCCCCGGCAAAGACCTCCCCGTAGGGCGGCACGTACCACTGAGGTCTGCAGATGAAGAGATTCGCGCCGTAGTTCCCGCAAAGCAGGTCCATGGAAAGCACGGAATGCTCCTGGCGTTTCGAAGGGCAGGTGAGCCTCTCCACCCCGTCGCCCGTGGCATGATCGACCCGCTCGGAGCAGTCGAACCACCATCGCCCCACCGGATCGACCGTACCGGGAATCCCCGCGCAACGCCGGGGCGATCCCAACTCGCCGGACAGCGCCTGGAAACCGTGGGGGAACAGACCGTTTTCTGTCTCATAGTCCTGCAGCCCCGCGACCAAGTGCCTGATCCTACCGGCGCATACGACCGCCCGAGCCCGTTCGCGCGAACGCTGCCACACCGGCATGCTCAGCGCGGTCAACAACGTGATGACGGCAATCACGACAACCAGCTCAGACAGCGTGAGTCCACGAGACCTCATGCTCGCATTATAGACTCATTCGAGTCCGAGGTCAATGGCAACGGGGCGTCACGGCTTCCGTCGAGCAGACACCGATAGCCTTGGTCTGAAATCGTCGCACACGCCATCCGCCCAGGTGAATCGCGGCGAACCCTTCTGTCCGCTCCGCCCGGGCAAACCGTCGGCGAACCTCATGCAGTAGCCCCAGGTCGGTTTCTCAATGCACGTCTGAGCCGATGAGAAGTGTTCACATATTCCGCATACTCGCTTCATGGACACTCAACCTTCCCGCTGATTCCTTCGCGCTCGGTCTTACATCACGATCCGAGCCAGTCATCCCATTGGGCCTTTCCTTCGTGGGCAGTTTGTGTACAAGGCGCTTGTTGTCTCCCTGATGTAGATGCGAAAACGCGGCCCGTGCCAAAAAAAAGTGGACAAATTCCCGTGATGCACAAGACTGTCTCCATCGCCGGCAGAATCCCCGATCTGGTCGTCCGGTAATCATGTGGCCACGGCCCCAGCCAACGACGAGCCTAAAGCCCTCGCCTGACAGGACCGAAGATGGATAGTGTATGGCACATACCGGCCAATTTGCGCACGCGACGAGCCCGGCGGCGACCCTGTGTCGTTTTGCCATCCAGGGAGCCGCAGAACTCGGCGAGTGCGAGGGAGCGAGGTCTTTTCGCGCCATTCGCCGCAGCGATGGAGCCCCGGTCCTGCTGCACAAGTTCAGGCCGGCGGCACCGCTGACCACCCTGGGCCCCCTCATCGTGGATAGGGAACCGGCGGACTTCACGAGGCCTTTCATGACCCGATTCACGGACTCCTTCGCCGTCGCCGGCAGCGCCTATCTGGTCGAGCCGCTGCCCCCGTGCTCAGCCCTGAGCGAGGTCTGGCGACACGTCCTGCAGAGACGTCCCCACCAGACCGTCGGCGTCCTGACGGTCCTGCTCCGGCAGTTGACCTCGGTCACACACCAGCTCATGCGTCAGGGCACGTGCCACGGGGCTCTTGACATGCGAAACGTCGTCCTCGCCCCGGCGGGCTGTTTCGGCGTGCTGGCCGCTCGCGTCGAATGTAAGGGGGGCGTCCTGTGGCTGCGTAGAAGCCCCGGAGGCCCGGTGAGGTCGGACACCCAGTGCCTGGTGGACATCCTGGGCGCTCTGCTCGACCTGGATGCGGAAGTGGCTGTTCTGCAGAAGATGCCCATGCGAGTTCCTCTGAACATCCACCGCAAGATCCGCAGTCTCTTGCGTGCGCTCCGGCGGACGCGACGACACGCGCAACCTTGACCCACCTGTCGAATGCCCCCCCGAGCGACCGGTGAATTCGCCCGGATTGCCTCGTCGCGGCGGCCGCAACTCTCCGTGAATTGACAGGGAACCCCCTTTAATCCGGGCCGGAGGCAGGATACAATACGATTTTCGCGTGCGTTGACACCAAACAATAGTATTTTGATCGAGAAGGATACAGAATGAAGAGGATTCGGCAAAGTGAGTTCGTGCTCCTCGCGTCCGCGGTTCTATTGGTGACAGGTCAGGCGGCGTTCGCGGCCGATTGGCCCTGCTATCGTGGGCCTGAGCACAACGGCATCAGCCAGGAGACCAACTGGAACTCCGGCTGGGGCAACGCCGGACCGAAGGTGCTATGGAAGAAATCGGTCGGGATCGGCTTCTCCTCGACCGCCGTGGCCGACGGCCGCGTCTATACGATGGGCAACAGCGGCAAGGATACGAACATCGACACCGTCTACTGTCTCGACGCCCAGACCGGGCAGGAACTCTGGAAACATTCCTACTCCTGCCCGCTTCAGGCGAAATACTACGACGGCGGTACGCTCTCGACGCCGACCGTCGACGCCGGCAAGGTCTATACACTCAGCAAGATGGGCGATTTCTTCTGTCTCGACGCAAAGACCGGCGCCGTACTCTGGCAGAAACAGTTGAACAAGGACCTGGGCTTCGAGTTGCCGACGTGGCACTTCTCGAGCTCGGCTCTGATCGTGGACGACCAGGTCGTTCTGAACGTCGGCACGGCGGGCCTGGCCCTGAACAAAGACACCGGCGACATCGTTTGGCAAAGCGGTAAGGGCAAGTGCGGCTACTCGACGCCCGTGCCCTACACGATGGACGGCAAGCCCGGCCTGGCCCTGTTCGGCGAGGTGACCGTGCTGGCCGTGAGCCCCGCCGACGGCAAACTGCTCTGGGAGTATCCGTGGAAAACGAAGTACGAGGTGAACGCTCCCGACCCGATCATCGTCGGCAACCAGGTCTTCATCTCCAGCGGCTATAACCGGGGCTGTTCGCTGATCGAGGTCCGCGGCAACGGCGTCCAGAAGGTCTGGGAGAACAAAGTCATGGCCATGCAGATCAACTGCCCGATCCTGCGGGACGGCTACGTCTACGGCTTCGACGAGGATGTCTTCAAATGCCTCAGGCTCCAGGACGGCAACCCGCAGTGGCAGGACAAGAGCCTCGGCAAAGGCTCGCTCATGATGAGCGCCGACGGCCGGCTGATCCTCATGAGCGACAGGAGCGAGCTGGTCGTCGCCAAGGCCGATCCGCAGAAATTCGACGTGCTGGCCCGCGCCCAGGTGTTGCCGAAGAAACTGTGCTGGACGACGCCCGTCCTGGCGAACGGCAAGATCTACCTCCGCAACACCCCCGGCGATCTCGCCTGTGTGGAGGTTCAATAGAACCATCGATGAAAACCTACGAACAAATCAATGACCGGATCGAGTCGGGCAAGGCCGTCGTGCTGACCGCCGACGAGATCATGGATTATGTCGACAAGAAAGGCCTGGAGGCCGCCGCCAAGGAGGTGGACGTGGTCACCACCGCCACCTTCGGGCCGATGTGCTCTTCCGGCTGCTTCCTCAATTTCGGACACTCCAAGCCGAAAATCCGTATGACCGAGGCCTGGGTCGAGGATGTCCTCGTCTATACCGGCATCGCCGCCGTGGACGTCTACCTCGGCGCCACGCAACTGCGCTACGGGGACCCGGCCAACATGTACCCGCCCGGCGAGTTCCGCTACGGCGGCGGCCACGTCATCGAGGACCTCGTCGCGCGCAAGTCGCTCCAGCTCTTCGCCCTGTCGTACGGGACCGACGACTACCCGCGACGCGAGATCCGCACGTACTTCACCATCGACGACCTCAACCAGGCCATCATGGTCAACCCGCGCAACTGCTACCAGAACTACAACGTCGCGATCAACGACTCGGACCGCGCGATCTACACGTACCTGGGCGTGCTCGAACCGCGCCGGGGCAATGCGACCTACTGTTCGGCGGGCCAGTTGTCCCCCCTGCTGAACGATCCGTACTACGAGACCATCGGGGTCGGCACCCGCGTCTGGCTGGCGGGCGCGCACGGGCACGTCTACGCCGAGGGCACGCAACACGCCGGCGCGTGTGACCGGACCCCGGGCGGCGTGCCGACGGAGGGGGCCGGGACCCTCGCCCTGACGGCGGACATGAAGCAAATGCGGCCGGAGTTCGTCCGCGGCGTCAGCATGCGCGGTTACGGGGTCTCCCTGGCCCTGGGCGTTGGAATCCCCATCCCCATCCTCAACGAGAAAGTCCTGCAGCGAACGTGCGTCCGCGACCGGGACATCCTGGCGCCCGTGATCGACTACAGCAGCGATTACCCCCAGAAGACCGGCCGGACCCTCTGCCACGTCAACTACGAGCAACTGCGCAGCGGACAGATCGAAATCGAAGGCAGGAAGATCGCCGTCGGCTCGATGTCCTCGTACCACAAGGCCCTCGAAATCGCCGGGCGGCTGGCCGAGGAGATCCGCCGGGGCGAGTTTCTGCTCTCGGCGCCCATCCAGCCGCTCCGCAAAGACGGCTCGATGAAATCCCTCGTCATTAGAAAGAAACCCTCATGAGCCAGACTCTGACGAAAAAGCTGGTCTTGTTCTTCCCGCGATACGACTGCGAAAAGCCGATCCTCTATCATCTGGTGAAGGACCACAACCTCATCGTGAACGTCTACCGTGCCAAGATCACGCCGGAAGAGGAAGGCTACCTCGCGCTCGACGTCACGGGATCGGAACAGGATATCGACAAGGCAATGGAGTTCATCAAGACCTGCAACGTCATGGTGAACAACAACGGCAAGGGCGTCACGTGGGACGAGCATCGGTGCACTCACTGCGGGCAGTGCATCACGCACTGCCCGACGGAGGCCCTGCATATCGCCGACGCGGTCAGCCGCCGCGTGGCGTTCGACGAGGCCGCCTGCATCGAATGCCTGGCGTGCATCCGAGTCTGCCCCTTCGACGCCTGCGCCTCGGCCTTTTGATCTACGATTGACGATTTATGATTTACTATTTCTCGCCGTCGCGGGCCCAAACTGCAAATAGTAAATTGTAGATCGTAAATGCTATGCCTCATAGCCGGACCTATCGCACGTTCACCTACCGCGAGGCGGTGCTGCGGATCTGCTGCTCACAGTTCGAGATCGTGACCGCCGAGATCGTGCGGCAGCGGCACCTGCTCGAAGACTACATCCGGCGTCATCCCGAATTCCAGCGGTCTCTCACGCCAGTCGCGTTGCGCGCCGACGCGCCCGAGATCGCCCGACACATGGCCTGGGCGGCCGAACGCGTGGGCGTGGGCCCCATGGCGGCGGTCGCCGGCGCGATGGCGCAGCACGCCGCCGAGGCGGCGCTGGCGGCCGGAGCCCAGGAGGCCATCGTGGACAACGGCGGCGACCTCTACCTCAAGACGGTCTCGCCGGTGGTCGTGGCCCTCGGAACGGGGACATCCAAGCTCGCTGACCGACTCGGCTTTCGAATCGACCCTCAACAGACTCCGCTGGCGATCTGCTCCTCGTCGGGCAAGATGGGGCATTCGATGAGTCTGGGCCGGTGCGACCTCGCGACCATCGTGGCCGCCGACGCAGCGTTGGCCGACGCGGCCGCCACGCAGGCCGCCAACCTTGTCACGGCAGCGGACGACGTGGACGCCGCCTTGGAGCGAATCGCAGGGATCGAAGGTATCACGGGCGTGCTGATCGTCAAGGACGATCGTATCGGCATGGTCGGTCACCTCCCGGCCCTGGCAAAAACTCGCTGACGATCCGCAGCCCCTGCACCCGCCGTGGCTGCGGACGTGGACGGAATGTGACGGCTCTCCGAGCCCCCGCGCCCCCCCGGCATTCTCGCACCCCTTTTTGCCTTGGCGACCGGCTCGGCCCGTGGTATCCTGCCGGGCATTGCGGGATGTGATGCCCGTTCATCTTCAGGTTGGGAGAAAATGAGATGGATGCTGTGCAGTTCGAACCCATGTCCGTCGGCGGGATCCTGGACAAGACCTTCACCCTCTACAGGCGCAACTTCCTGCGGTTCATCACGATCGTGGCGATCATCCAGGTGCCGATCTCCTTGCTCTCGCTGACGTGGGCCGTGACGCTGCGCCAAGGGGTCGCCACGACCACGCGTACTCCGGCCGCCGCATCGACACCATCTGGCGTTCATACCGAGAGGCTGTTCGAATACCGTGCCAGCAATGCCGACGCCGGGACGTGGATTCTGCTCACAGGCGGCTACGTGGTCATGCTGTTCACCACCATTGTCGGGAACGCACTGTGCCAGGGGACGCTGACTCGGAGTGTCTCCGAGGCATACCTGGGCAACGAGATCACCGTCGGGCAGACGTACCAATCCGTCCTGCCGAAGCTCCTGACGCTCATCGGCGCCAGCCTGCTGGTGGGTCTCGTGACCGGCCTCGGCTTCCTCCTGCTGGTCGTCCCCGGGGTCATCTTCGCCCTGTGGTTCTTCGTGACTACGCCCTCGATCGTGGTGGAGAATCACGGTGTCACCGCAGGGATGTCGAGGAGCAAGGCCCTGATCTCGGGCAATCTCGGCAAGGCGTTCGCCGTGGGCTTTCTCGTCACCGTGATCGGCATGGTCATCACGGTCCCCTTTCATATGGCAGCCAGTTTTGCCTCCATGATCCTGTTCAGGACGAGCCCCATGCTGGTCATGTTCGTCAACCAGTTTGCCGCTCTGGTCGGCGGAGTTCTGGCGTCACCCATCGCGGCGGCAGCGGCCATTCTGCTTTATTACGACCTGCGAATTCGCAAGGAAGGCTTCGACTTGCAGATGCTCGCTCAGACGATGGCCTCGAATCGAGGATAGACCGGTGCCTCTCGTTTTGCCCAAGATGCATAGCTCCGTCGGCGCGTGTACGCTATTGGCGGCGGTCGTGCTGGCCGTCGCGGCACTCGGGCAGCCTTGCGAGGCCGCGGCAGGCGCCGAAACGCCCCAATACGAGCGTGTGGACGCCGGGACCATCAAGACCTACACGCAGGACATCCTTGCCGATCCACGGTTCTCGCCACGAAAGACGTTCCGCCAGTGGCTTCGGGAGAAACTCAGGAGCTGGGGCGGCCCGCGCCTCGGATTGCCCCACGGCGTGAGCGGGTTCCTGCTGTGGGCCGTGGTCTCGTGGTGTCTGCTCGCTCTCCTGGCGGTTCTGATCCATCTCGGCTGGACGATCTGGATGGCCGTCCGCAGGCCGAGAAGCCCGGGGACCCCCGGCCCACGCGACGGCCCGGCCCTCTACGAGCAGCTCTCCTTCGAGCAGCTCTGGCAGAAATCCCGCGAGCTGGCCCAACAGGGAGCCTTTCGGGACGCCGTCGGCGTCTTGCTGGTCGCGCTGCTCCGGCGGCTGGAGACCTTCGACGTGCTCCGCTTCCATACGAGCAAGACCAACGGAGAGTACCTCCGGGAATACCCGGGCAGATTGGCCGGCCGCCCGCAGTTCGTGCAGTTCGTCGCCATGTTCGAGCGGACCATCTACGGCGGTCTGGAGGTCCCCCGGCAGGCGTATGAAACGATGGACAACCTGGCACAGCAGATCGTCGGCGATGTCGCACAGAAACCACAAGTCTGAATACACCATTCTCCTGATCCTTGCGATCCTCAGTGCCCTCGTGCTCGTGATGCTGATGTGGCGGGCACCGGTGCAGGAGGATCAGACGGGACAGTCCGGCGTCCGGACTACCCAATCGGCCAACGTCGACGGCATGCTCGTGTGCTACGAGCTGTTCAAGCGATTGGGAATCCCCGTCGAACGGTCTCACAGCATGCTCCTGTCGAACCATTTCGAGAAGGCCGGCGTCATCTTCCTTATCGATCCGTTCGTGCCGCTGAACGCCGGCGAGGTCGCGGACCTGGGTGATTGGATCGAGCGAGGCGGCGTGTTCATCGTCTCGGGAGGCATGGTTCGGCCGAGGGATCTTGACCCGGCGTTGGATCGCCTGATCGCCGAGACCTCGTCTTCCTCGCCGAGCTCGAGCCCGCCGCGGCCGTTGCCGCTGGCGCGGGATGTCGCCGCGACGGTCTTCGAGACCGGCGACACCTTTGCCCTGAGGCTGTCGGAAGACAGACCCCGGGATGGAGCGATCGAGCCGCTGTACGAGGACCGCCTGGGCATGCGAATCGTCGAGCGCCCCGTCGGCCGCGGGCGTCTGATTCTGCTCTCCGACAGTTCTTTCCTGGCCAACGAGCACATCGGCCAGGACGACAACAGCGTGCTGGCGGCCAATCTCGCAGCTTACGCAACGGCCCGATCCACGGGCCGGCGAGTGGTGTTCAACGAGTATCACTTCGGCTTCGGCGGCAGTGGCGCGGGGTTTCGTCTGCTCGCACAGATGCTCTTCACAAGCAGCCCCGGCTGGGCTGTGCTCGCCCTGACGGCTGCCGGCATCCTGTTCCTATTCTACAAAGGGCGTCAGTTCGGCCCTCGGCGGGACCTCTCAAGACAGGGGCGACGACGCTCCAAGATGGAATACGTCCACGCGGTCGGAGCGACCTATCGCTACGCGGGCGCGCACCGATTGACCTTGCGGATCATCTACAATTCGCTCCGCCAGCGGGCGGCCGGGCGGACCGGCCTGGCCCCGACTGCCGCCAACCGGTCCCTGGCGCAGGAACTGGCCCGCCGGGGCCAGGCGGACGCCGATCACGTGCAGCGCGTGCTCGACGATTGCGACGCGCTGCTGGCCCGACCGACCGTATCCCAACATCAGCTCACGGCCGCCCTGTCGCGGCTCGCACAAATTGAGAAGGAGACCCTGGATGGATTTGGCAACGGCAAACGAACTCGCCCGTAGCATCGCGAGGGAACTGGGCAAGGTCCTGGTCGGCCAGGACGCAGTGATCGAAGACGCCGTCGTCGCCCTGCTGGCGGGCGGCCACGTCCTGCTCGAAGGCGTCCCCGGGACCGGCAAGACCCTGCTCGGCCGCGCCCTGGCCTACGTGACCGGGACCTCGTTCAAACGGATTCAGTTCACGCCGGACCTGATGCCCTCCGACATCATCGGCGTGAACGTCTTCGACGTGTCATCCCGGCAGTTCGATTTTCGGCCCGGACCGGTCTTCAGCGACATCGTGCTGGCCGACGAAATCAACCGCGCCCCGGCCAAGACGCAGTCCGCCCTACTGGAGGCCATGCAGGAACGCCGGGCCACCGTGGACGGCAAGGCGCACGTGCTGTCGTCGGTCTTCACGGTGTTCGCCACGCAGAACCCGGTCGAGTTCGAGGGCACGTATCCGTTGCCCGAGGCCCAGGTGGACCGGTTCATGCTCAAGATCGTGATCGACTATCCCGACGAGGCGGCCGAGGCCCGAATCCTGGACCAGGTCGAAGCGGGGTTCGACTCGTCCGACCTGGCCGGCGCGAGCATCGAACCGATCCTCGACGTGCAGAAGCTCTCCGAGCTTCGCGATGCCGCCCGCCGAATACACGTCGAGCCGATGGTCCGTGCCTATGTCACACGGGTGATCCGGGCCACGCGGGACCGGCCCCAAGTCACGCTCGGCGCCAGCCCGCGGGCCGGCGTCATGCTCCTGCTGGCGGCCAAGGCCCGGGCCCTGCTGGCCGGACGCGACTTCGTGAGTCCGGACGACGTTAAGACCATCGCCCCGGCCGTCCTGCGACACCGCATCCTGCTGTTGCCCGAGGCTGAGGTCGAGGGTCTCAGTCCGGACGATTGTCTCAAGGAAATCCTCCGTCACGCGGAAGTACCGAGGTAACAGATGCTCCCCTCTCCGCGCTTGATCGTTCTGGTAATGGCAGCGGCGCCTCTGTTCCTGGCCGGCGCGCTGTATGAGGGCGCGACGGCCGTCGGTGTCCTGTACGTGATGATCCTGGCCCTCTACACGGGTCTGGACGCCCTGCTGCTGCCCCGCCGCAGACAGGTCGTCGTAAACAGGGAGGTCCCCAAGCGGGTCTCCGTCGGCTATCCCACCGCCGCAACCCTTATGGTGCACAATCGCACACGAAGGCGCATCGAAGTCCGGATCGCACAGGATTGTCCCGAGGAACTCGATATCTCGCCCCAGTCGTTGCACACGATCGTGCCGGCCGGGCGAACGGCCGATCTGGAATTCCGACTGACCGCCCGGCAGCGCGGCGAGCACCGGCTCGCGCGGGTCTTCGTCCGTGTGCTTCCGGCCGGCGGGCTGCTCTATCGCCAGTTTCTCCTGGACCTGCCGACGGAGGTCCAGGTCTTTCCAAACCTGATGGACGTGCGGCGGACGGAACTGCTCGCGCGACGCGGGGCGAGCTACGAACAGGGTCTGGCCCGGCTGCGAAACCTCGGCCAGGGCTTCGAGTTCGAGAGCCTCCGACACTACGTCCAGGGCGACGAGATGTCGCGAATCGAATGGAAGGTCACGGCCCGGCGGGCCGATCTCATCGTGAAGAACTTCGAGCCGGAAAGACAACAGAGCGTCCTCGTCGCCATCGACGTCGGAAGGGCCACCGCCGGCGAGTTCGAGGGCCTCAGCCGCGTGGACTACTTAGTCAACGCCGCGCTCATGCTCGCCTTCATCACCCTTCGTCAGCGGGACCAGTTCAGCATGGTGGCCTTCAGCGACCGGATCGAGAGCTATCTGCCGCCCGTCACGGGGGTCAAGGGGATCGAGCGGGTCGCCCAGGCCCTGTACCGACTGCAACCGCGGCTCGTCGAATCCGACTACGGGGCCGCCTGCCGATTCCTCGGCCTCAAGAACCGCAAGCGCAGCCTGTTGTGCGTCATGACCGACGTGATCGACCGCCAGGCCAGCGACGTGCTGATCGGTTACATGGTGCGATTCGCCCGGTATCATCTGCCGTTGGCGGTGACGCTGTCCAATCCCGAGATCCAGCGAGTCGCGCACCAGCCGCTCGTATCGTGCGAAGACCCGTACGCCAAGGCGGTGGCACTGGACGTGCTGACAGCCCGGGAGGAAGCCCTGATCGCGATGCGGAGAAAGGGCGTGTCCGTCCTCGACGTCCCGCCGAACCATCTGACCCCGGAGCTGATCAACCGCTACACACAGATCAAGGCCATGCGCCGCCTGTAGGCGGGAAATTCGAAGCACGAAATCCGAAAGAAATCCAAATAACAAAGAGGCCAAATGATCAGAACGCTATCGCTTGTCGTGCGGAGCGTCTTGGAATTCGAGTCTTGATCATTCGTGCTTGTTTCGGATTTCGAAATCCGGATTTCGGATTTCTCTCCCGACAAGCAGTAGGTATGCAATCACCGCGCCGGCGGCCGTCACGCCGAGCACGATCTTCACGATGCCCGGCGCGTACGACGGCGTGATGAAACCCTCGATGAAGCCGGCGACCACGAACATCGGGATCGTGCCCAGGACCAGCAGCACAGCGTCGCGGGCCCCAATTCGCAGCGAGGCCGAGCGCGTCATCCGGCCCGGCGCCGCCAGCGACAGTCCGAGCCGCAGACCGGCAGCCGCGGAGACGAGAATTGCAAAGATCTCCAGAACTCCGTGCGGCGCGATGAACGACCACAGAACGTAGCTGAGATCGTGATTGGCGAAATGGCCCACGAACCCGCCGAGCATCATCGCGTTGGCCAGCAGCACGTAACACGTCCCGACCCCGGCCGCGATGCCGAAGGCGAACGCGTTGAAGGCGACGGTGATGTTGTTGGCCATGATGCCGGCGGCCATCGGCGGGTTCGGCATCTGCCGGAATCGCTCACTGATGTCTTCGCTCGTCACCTCCCGGGCATTGCTCAGGTCCAGCCCGTGCGGCACGAACAGATACGCGTTCGAGGGCACGAGTCTCACGGCCACGTAGGCGCCGAGCATTCCCACAGCGAAGATCACCATCGCCAGGACCAGGAAAGGCCATTGCCGACGGAACAGCCTGGGGTAGTCCCGGTGAAAGAACCGCCAGATCGCCGGGAGACTCCGCCCGGACGCGCGCCGATAGAGCAGGCCATGGGCGGCAATGGCAAGCTGGTTCACACGGCGTTGCGTGGCGTCATCGACCTTGTACATCCGGGCCCGGGCCACATCGACGGCCACGGCAGGATAGAGCCGGGTCAGCTCGTGGAGCTCTCCATCGGTGAGTTGCCGGAGCCCCTTGCGGCCGGTCTTGCCGACGAGGGCATCGAGCCGACCCCAGATCTCCCGGCGGGTATCGAGGAAACGGGCGGGGGTCATCGATCACCCTCCGCCGCCGGCTCAGGACCGCGGCCGTGGGAGTCCGCGGACTCGGCTTGCATCATCAGCTCTTCGAGTTGCCTCTCCATGACCGGCAGGGACTCGTTCCACAGGGGGATTCCCAGGCGTTCGACGATCGGTCCGAGCAGTCGCGGGAGCAGACGCTCCCGGGCTTCGAGGCTGAGCTGGCCCCGCCGCAGCCAGTAGTTGTGCAACAGCCGGTACTCCTGGGGGCTCAGCCGTGTGGAGGCGAGGGCCGCCGTCGGGGCCGGCTGGTCGTCGAGCACCTTCTGTTTCGAATCGTACTGGGCCGAGTACTCCGCGACCTCTTCGGAGATCACGACGGTGCCGGCGGCCAGGTCGCCCAGTCGCTGCATCTTCCTCGTCGCGAACATGGCGATCCCTGCGACCCCATAGACGCAGAGCGCATCCACGACCCGCACCAGATTGCGCACGGCGATTGCACTGAAGGTGACGGCCCCGCCCTCCAGACGGACGACGCGAATCTTCATGTATCGTTTGCCCGGAGTCTGGCCATTCCTCCGCAACTCGTAGTACACGAAGTACCCCCAGTAGACCAGGAACGCGGCGAGAATGCCCAGTGCAAGGACCGCGGAGCGCACCTGCCCCATCACGCCGCCAATGCCGACGAGGGGGGCCTGGACTATCACGATCAGCAGGATCAACAGGATGAGCACAACCGCAAGCAGCAGATGGTCGAGCAGACCCGCCGCGAAGCGCGACCCAATACCGGCGAGACGCCTCTGCAAATCGACGTTCTCGGGCGTTTCGATGATATCGAATTCGTCCATGGGCCGATCGGTCCGGTCAGAGCGTCCACCCCTTGCGGTATTCGCGTCGTAGGAAGGCATCGGCCTTCGACGAGCCGACGGCCTTGAGGTTCTTCGCGTCCCAAGTAATTCTCTCGCCCGCGCGGAGTGCGACGTTGCACAGCAAGGCCGCCTCGGTCAGGGCGCCGGAGTAGTCGAAACTGCACGTCGTCGGTCCGCCCGTCTTGCAGGCCTCGATCCACTCGGCGTGATGGCCGATCGAGTCCGGGATGAACGGGGCCGGCGCCTGGAAGCCGGCGAACTTCTCCTCGGGCAGCAATTGATGCCTGTTGTAGTCGGCAATCAGCATCCCCTTGGACCCGATGAACAGCACCGCGCTGTTCCAGGCGGGGATATTCCGCTCTTTCATGAACGGCGGATACGGGCCGCCGTTGTACCAGGTCAGCGATACAGGCGGCAGGCCCCCACGGGCCGGATATTGCTGTTTTGCGACAGTCCATCTCGCCGCGCTCTCCGGATGCAACGGCCCGTCGGCTTCGACGGTCGTCGGGTGCCGCAGCTTCAGCGCCCAGAACGCCAGATCGCAGTAGTGACAGAAGAAATCGCCGAGCTGGCCGTTCGCGAAGTTCCACCAGTATCGCCACTGAAATGGGGCATAGGACGGGCTGTAGGGACGATACGCCGCGGGGCCCAGCCACAGGTCCCAGTCGAGCCCGGCCGGCACGTCCGGCCGATCCGTCGGCGCATCGGGTTGCGAGCGATCCGTCGGCACGGCCGCCCCGTTGAGATTGGCGCCCATCCAGACGTGGACCTCGCCAATCGGACCGATGGCTCCCGTCTGCACGAGTTCCACGACCCGGCGGTAGTTCGTGCCCGCGTGGATTTGCGTGCCCATCTGGGTCACGAGCTTCTTCTCGTTCGCGAGGTTCGCCATGACCCGCGCCTCGTATACGTTATGCGTGAGCGGCTTCTCGCAGTAACAGTGCTTGCCGAGCTTCATGGCCATGACGCCCGCCGGGGCGTGCGTGTGGTCCGGGGTCCCCACCACGACGGCATCGATCTGCCCGTGGATCTCGTCGAGCATCCTGCGGAAATCTTTGTACTTCCTGGCCGCCGGGAACTTCTCGAAGGTCTTGGCCGCCTGCGATTCATGGACGTCGCACAGGGCAACGAGATTCTCGCTCGCCACGCCTGCGACATCGTCGCCCCCCCGCCCGCCGACGCCGATGGCGGCGATATTCAGCCTGCTGTTGGCCTGCGTCCCGCGTACGAGCCGGCTGTCCGACAGAATGACCAATCCCGATCCGGCCAGCGCCGCACCCCGAAGAAACGCCCGACGTGTCACATCTCGATGCATAGGCCACCTTTCCTTTCTGAAAGCCGTACCAAACCAAACCAACGTCCCCACCGTACCACACACCTGCACCGAGGTCAACGGTGCGCCCGCTGGCTCAGCGACGGAAGGAAATAGCAGGGGGCCCTGGGATTGAACCCTGGGGCCCCTGGTGATCTCTGCGGATTGCCGTCGTCGACGGCCGATACGCCCTACTTGGCCAGGCAAATGGTGTCGATGTACATCCGGCCCTTTCCGCCCTGTGTTGGGTTTCCGGGGTCGCCGAGCCCGATGCGCAGCATCTTGACGCGAGCCAGGTTCACGCTCGTGAAGCCGCTCAGCGGGATTCGCCACTCGGCCCATTTCGTGGAGGTCGCGACAGCCGCGTCGGGGTATACCACGATCCCGGTCTTGGACGAGGAGTCCTTGAGCCCGACGTACAGCGGGACCTCGGCATTACGGGCCTTGCCTCGGACATAGAGGACCAGCGTGCTGATACCGTCGGCCGTCCAGTCCTGCGTGGAGGTAAACTCCAACTGAGCCTCGCTGTAGTACGGCTCATCCACGTTGCTGTAATCCAGCGGCATGGCCTGATTGGCGTCGTGGACGATGGTCAACTCCGCGAAGGGGGCATCCCAGTTGCCGACGGTCGAGCCGGTGCTGTTGGTGTAACCGTCGATCCAGGCTTCGTAGATCAGGTTGTCCACATCGTTGTAGCTCTCGAAGTCGTCGATGAGCAAAACCGTCGTGAAACTCCAGACGGGGCCGGCCACAACGGCGTTGCCGCTCTTGATCTCGTCCACCCGCCAGTAATAGGTCGCCAGTGCGTCGAGCGTTCCCGGATTGAAGGTAGTCTCATCCTTGCCGAACTCGCCCTGGTCCGTGTCGGCCGTCCCCGCAGTGACCGCATCGGCGTCGTCACCGAAGTACAGATGGTGTCCGATGGCCTTCGCACCCGGCATCCAGGTCAGCGGTGCCGTGGGTATGGCTGTGTTGGCCCCGTCCTGCGGATTGGGGTAGTAAGCGGTCTCCGCCTGCGCGGTGAAACTCCACACATCGCCCGTGTGGATAGTGACGCCGTCGGCCTCGATCTCGTCCACGCGCCAGTAGTACGTCGCGCCGGGGACGAACCCACCCATCTGGAAGTAGAAGAGATTCTTCTGGGCAGAGGCCACCCGGTCGGCCTCCGTCAGGTCCGGGCTCGTGCCAAGGTATACGTCGTGCTTCGCCGCCGCTTCGCCCTTGGTCCACTTCAGCAACGATGCCGATGCACCGATTTGGCCGTCCGGGGGATCGGGATTCTCGGCCTTGCCGAAATCCAGGACGCCGCCCCGGTAGAGAAGGTCGATATGCTCGATGGTCAGGACCCGGTTGTACAGGCGGACTTCGTCGATCGACCCCGTGTAGTAGCGGGAGTCCAGCGTGTTGGCCCCAATCACAAGCTGGGAGTTCGCGCTCAGCGCGTTGCTGTTCCAGTGCGAAACGCGATTGTCGAACTCGCCGTCGATGTAGACGTTGAGAGTCTGGGCGATCATATTCCTTACGGCTGCGATGTGCACCCATTCCCCGGTGACGATGTCGCCGTGGGAGATCACGGACGTGTCCGGATTGCCGCCGAAGAACGATAGCTTCGTGTCCAGGACCCCAACCACGAAATCATTCCCCGTCCCGGCGACATCGGACCAGAACAGGCCGCTGCCTTCGTAGGCATGACTGCCCGTCGGGCCGGTCGTGTCCGTCTTGATCCAGGCCGTGATGGCGAAGCTGTCTTGGATCACTCGTTTCAGTTGGACGTAGGAGTCGGTGCCGTTGAAGGCAAAACACTTCCCGAGGAAACCTCCGTCCTCGAGCGTGACGCCCCCGTTGACCGTGCCGTTGTTGCCGTTGCCCGACAAGTCCTCGACGACGGTGCCGAGGGTGTCGAACGAATAGTAGACCATCGGTTGGGTCCCCGTCGCCCGGACGGTGAAGCCCCCAATACATGATGCCGCCATGACATAGGTCAGCACGATTCTCTTCCGCATGGATTCTCCTCCTCAAAGGACAAGCACTCGCTTCTGAACACTCCGCACCGCCGATTATTCGGACTAGCGCTGCCCTCCTTTCCATCGACTCGCCCGATACCGCGGGCCCTGAGGGACCCCGGACGTGTGTGTCACGCCCGGGGTCCCAATGGCCTGTCATGCGTTATCGATCACCGGCCAGATAGCGCAGCTCGGCGTCCGACAGGACGCGATTG
>ENA-UPTA01002218-UPTA01002218.1-activated-sludge-metagenome-genome-assembly--contig:-NODE-2218-length-20279-cov-6.151948_pt1 | contig 20279 bp, 20 predicted proteins | sample MGYA00238184_ERZ773361 | MGnify/ENA primary metagenome ERZ773361 (study PRJEB29100, sample SAMN05720205) | activated sludge metagenome | isolation source: anaerobic digester from wastewater...
CCACCGAACGCTGACGCCGTGAACCGGCCGCACTCGGCAGGCAATCCCCCTTTGTACTGCCCCGATCGCCGAGCCCACTCGTCGATTCCCATCCCGACGGCGAACGAGGAAAAGTCGCCGAACACCCCGAAGTCAGCCACCAACAACCTCCCAGCGCGGCCCGTCAAACAGGGAATCCGAGCAAGGAACATCGCAACCACTGTCTCACGAACGACGATATACTGTGCATTGCCGGAGCCACCACCTCGCTGCGAGTACGGCCCCCTTCGCAGTACAGCCGGCGAAGCTCGCAGACCATAGGCTGCTGTCGAGGGTGGTGCCATCCCGTTCCTCTAAGCCCTCGACGCGACGACGACCCAGACAAGACGTGCTGACCAGAGCCAAAGCAACAGGCACCCGGTCAGAGGAGACCAGGAATCGTAAGAGAGAATCAGCCGGACTCATCCACCTCGCGAACACAACGGAAGCCGAGAAGTGTTGTCAATCCCCAAGCCTCGGCCCTGAATCGAAACGCGCACCACCGAACACCTCCGTGGTTCGTGACACCGCCGCGTGCGGATATCCCGCCGGTCATGCTCACAACGCTGACTTCCTCGCCGAATCCCTGCTCCTTCCAGGAAGAGCGCGTCCATTCCGGGAGGCCTGCTGTGGTTTCTCGAATACCGAAAGGCGATGGGCTGAGATTGCTGGCCCAGACGAGGTCCTCCTTCCACAGACAACCCCACGGCCAAGTCCTCCCGAAGAGCCCGCGCGCGGCTTTTTCCCACTCACCTTCAGAAGGCAACCGGTAGCGTCCACTAGCCCCGGCACCTCCGTGTTTTCGACTTAGCCAACGACAGTAGGCCGCTGCCTCGAACCAGCTAACTCCTCCGACAGAATGGTCAATATGGGATCTCTTTTCCCAACAGGGTGGCTCGCTACGCCCAAAGAGGGCCGCGCGTGCCTCATCCCGGAATGGCGTCCAACACTCGTCGCCAAGATCGTCAGCGTACCCGGAACCAACAAACTCCTCGAACTGCCCATTCGACACAGGGCGCTCAGCTATCAAGAAAGCCCTCGTCTCCTCCGCTCGGACCGGCAACTCGGACCAAGACCGCGTTCCTCCAGCAACAAAACGACCCGGTGGCACAAGAAACCACCGCTCGCCGTCACCCGTGGTTGCCACCACCAGATGATCGATGGACTCCACCGTCCATCCGCGTACTGGCTCCTGCTCCCGCATCCGCTGTTCCATCTCCTTCAGCTCGTCGTCGCCGGGCTGCAATGCCTCGATCTGTGCGATTTCGTCGGGCTCGCTCAAGATAACAAACGTGTCTGGCCTGCCCTCTAACTTTGCTTTGGACAACCTGAGTCGTTCACCCTCCGCAGCGCGCCCCGCCGTCTCCTCGGCCCACGCGATCAACCCTTTGTCGTGGGCCACCATCTCGTCCCGCAAGCGCAGGAGCATCGCCGACACACATTGATCGAGCGCGGCGTGTTTGCAGACGCGCCCCTCCAAGATTGCTACAGGAATCAACTTCAGGAGGCTCGCCCTGATCTCGGCCTGTATGGGGCTCTCCGTCTGCCCGAGTAGGCGAGCGACGAATTCGACGTATCGCAGGCTATGGACGCGGTGCTCGATGGCCTCGACACCCGGCGACGGCGACGCCGGGGCCCTCGTAGGCCGTGGACGGATAACCTCGCCGAAGATCCTGGCCACGCACTGCAACGCGGCCACGCCCCTGTCACCGATTCCACTTCCTCCTATCTCCCGACCGAGCTCATCAACCGTCCCCAGGGCGGCGAGATACTCCTGCAACAGCTGGTGGTGGAACAGAAAAGTCTTCTGCTTCCGGAGGAACGTCTCGCGGGCAATGTATACGAGGTCAGCGTGCTCTCGGCTGTAGTCGAATACCTTGTCCACCGCCTGAGACGACCAGTCCGCGTCCACGGCCAGCTGCCTGGCCAGGTCGCGGGCGACATCGAAGGCCTCCTTGTCAATGCGTTGCTCAGTAGCCGCACCACGGGGCCGGTATCGTAAGCTGGTGAGCCCGAGCACGCCGAGTGCGAGGCGTTGCTCGCGGGTGAGACCTTCAGGCCTTTCTTTGACGTCTCTTCCCGTGAGTTTCGCCTCGGCCCAGGCGAAAAGGAACGCGAGATAGCTGTCGAGTAGCTCGGTGACACCCCCTAGAGGAGGCAGTGGATCTTTCCTACAATCCAGAACCCTGACGATGTGCAGCATGAACGGGTTCCTCGGATCGTCATCGCCCAGGCAGGCCTCCAGGTGGTTTTGGTGTTCCTTGGGTACGTTCTGGGAGAAGTCCTCCTCGGACGGAGCGCCCAGGCGGAGCACATGCGTCCAACCGTGGTCGGCGATCGCGTGCGCCTCTTGACGACACGAGGCCACCACTTTGATGGGTTTCGTCGCTGGTGGAAGGCCCCTGACCAGCATTCCAGCGCCGTCAGGGAGCTGGTCAAGGCCGTCTACAAAGGCGACGGCGTGACCATCGTTCATCATCGATTCAACGTCCTCACGACGGATCTCGTCACCTGAGAGCTGCTTCAGGTCACGGACTCCGAGGGTTAGAAGTTCCGACCAGTTGACAGGCGATTCCGAACGACCCTTCTCAAACACCCGCACCGGTAGCAGTGGAAGGGCGCCTCCTCCGCGGCATGCCAACTTATGCGCGAGCCTGTACATGAAGGTGGTCTTGCCAAAACCAGCCTTCGCCTCCACCAGTACCACCAGTCGTTCCCGCGTGTGAGCGATCGCCTGCACAACTCCCTCGAAATCAACTTCCGCAAAACTGGCCGCCTCAGCAGTCTGGCCAGGCGGCACTGTTGCGTAGGTGAGCGTGTGTGGTACGTACGAGAAGAGTCTAGGGATCTCCTCGGAGCGAAGGTCTTTGCTCGGCAAGAGATCGACGATGTCCGCATCCCGCAACGGCAAGCACAGCTGGCGCCGGAACCGGAAAGAACAAGCTTCGCGGACAAATTGTCGCTTCTGAGCCATGAATTGCTGAAGGGCCACCTCCTTGGTCTCGGAGGTGCTTTTGGGGGGGCTTTGCTCCCTGTAGAAGGGGCTATCGATGGGGACTTCAGCATCCATTGGTTGAGACAAGAGGCGAGGTACTCTACCTTCAGCGGACTCAAAACCGGCTAAGGGCTCCGGTTGCTCTAGGACTCGGAATCCCTCCGCCAGGCTCTCGAGACGAGCAATCTCCCTTTCAAACCTGAACCCGAGTGAAAGACACCCCTCCTGCTTGCCGGAAGTTCTCTGGCGGCCTAGTACCAGCACACCTGGGAACCGTAGGTCCAGAATGTGCGCACTCTGCAGTCTGTTGAGCCCTGTTTTGATGCGCTTCAGGGTATCGTCCGTCTCGTTCCACTCGTCCAAAACCTGTCCCAGCGTCTTCAATCTCCATCTGTCGACTAGCGTATGATCCAGGCAGAGTCTCTTTATTCTGGTACGAAAGCTGGGCGTTTTACGACGGGGGTTTATCCGGGTCAGGAGAATAGGGTCGAGCGATGTCTGGGAAGTCAGATGCTCCGGCTTGATCCAGATGCGGCGGCGGCGAGGGCAATAACCGCATTTCGCGCCTGTCGCCAGGAGAGTCCTTGAGGGAAAATCGAGCTCGCAGAGCTTCCTGATGCCATCGGAGAGTTCTGCCACCGGCTCGGGCCGGTCGATCAGATTGTCTGCCAAAACCCAGGTGACCCAGAGAGCTGCCTTGAACCAATCCTGAGAAAACTCACTCATTGGCCGAAACGTTTATAAACCACCCTTGGATCGCGACTGAACCACTGTGCGGGCTCCGGGTTTCACGGCGCCCGGAGCGTGTGGAAGCTGAAACGTGCGATTCATCGGCGAGTTGTTCACGCAACCAATGATCCTCGCTATCGATACTCTATCAACTTCCCTAATCTTGAGGGATCGGTTCTCGATCGCGTCAGGCTGCATTCTATCCAGTATCGCGTTACGCTGGACTCCATCGAAGAACCCAGAATCCCCGAGCGTCATAATCTGCATCTGATCACACTGCCTGAGGGCGGCGTACGACTGATCGTCGAGTACGGGCCTGCTAATCCCCTGTGGCACATGCTGGGGCACGAAGAGGCATTTTGGATCAGAATGGGCAGAATGATCTACTGTGGACTCCCTGAGGTCGTGGAAGACGTCAGCAGAGGCCTGTCCAAGGGACTCCTGGAGGCACCAAATCGTCTCAACGGTTTGTTCGAGCCCGAAGGTCCATGGCGGTGGGACGGCCCCGAATGGCGCGGAGCTAGGAATCGCCGATCGTATTGGTATCGGGCAAGCACAACCCTCAATCCAGAACAGCTCCGACCACAGTCGTTTGAGGACCTGCTCCTGTCTTACGTCAACACTGACTCCTATCCCCAACCAATCAGAGATGTTGACGTCTACCTCACCTACAGAGACGACACCTGAGTCCACCTTTTCCGCGAAAACCAAGAACTTCGTCGTTTTCGTGCGAAGTTCGCCGAACTTCGCTGGTCGTCCTCGCTGACTTCTGCCCCCATGTAACGCACGCTTGAGAGAGGTGGAATTGACCGCGGCCCGCAGCAGGTCGATTCGACGGGTCGACATCCAGAAGAGAACGCACCATGACTCCACGATTCATCAAGCGTTACAAGTTCTGCGGAGAAGGAATCCCGTGTGCCCTGCGTCGCAGTTTCTCCACCTTGCCGATCGTTACCCGGATAGACATGCCTAGCTTGCCCGGTTCTGCCGAGTTGTACCGACACGACTTTTGTCTGGCTTTCGGCGGGACTGCTCGCGAACGCAACTACCGGTGTGATTCGGCTCCGCACGCCCTGTTCGTGGCGGTCAGAGAGGACGCTGTGTCATGACTCGCGATGCGCAGCCTTTCGGTGCCCTACTTGTGTCGCTGGTGCTGGGCTGCGGCGTCGCCCCGTCCAGACACCCAGGCCCGATCATCAATCCCCCACTCCACGTCCTCGTGCTAGCCGACGTCTCTCGTTCGATTGAAGGGCGCGTGCCACGCCCGACGCCGAGCGAGCTCGAGCCCCTGCTCGACTACGCCGAGGCGCATGGTGGCGTTGTGGCCTTCTGCGTTATTGGCTGTCACGTCCGACCGTCGGTGCGTGCAGTCTTTCGCAGGCCCCGGGCAGGTGCCGAACAACCTCGGGTCAATATCTTCCTGCGCAAGCCGAACAACCCCGGCGATTTCGAAGCGCGCCGCCAGGAATATCGTGTTCGATCGCTAGAGGAGCGTGAGCGGTTCCTCGCTGCCGTCACCGAGCTACTGGAAGAGACGGCCGACTGTACGAACGTGGTCTCCTCATTGCAGAGGAGCAGCGTGTTCTTTGAGGAGTCCGCGCCCGACGCTGCGCAAGTGCTGCTCATCGCGTCCGACATGCAGGACACCACCGGTATCGAGTACGAGCTCGACCTCGATCTAACGGTCAGGCTGCTTGTCGTGACGCATAGCCGCGATCTCGGACTCCTCGCCAACCAGGCCGACCGGGTTGGGTTGTTCGAGAACTTCTCCGCAGCGGTGCATGCCGCAGTGCCAGAGGAGCCATGAAGGCAAAAGCATCTGCCCTGAAATGCCTGACCGCGCTGGGCCGCGTGGCGTACCAGCGCCAAGGGACGCGGGCCACGCTCGACCAGGTGGGGACGCCCGCCGAGGGTCCAAGCGCGGGCGCGGTCGTGACGTCCGCTCTCGGCGTGCTGATGGTGCCGTGCGCAATCCTGGCAGACTACTACTTGCTGGCAGCGCCTATCGAGTACATCGCCAGCCTCGCCGCGGCCGGCTCAGCGCTCGCTGCCCGGCTCCTCGTGCCGGTGGTGCTCGCTCTTGTCGATCTTGGCATCGGGATGCGGCGCGCGCTCGATCGATACGAGCCGTACGGTGAGGACGAGCGACGCAGACAGCGATGGACGCCGCTCATCCTCGCAGTCCTCGCCATTCAGGTTGCGGCTGCGGTCGCGCAGTACCTCGCGCTGGAAGCAAGCAACCCGTCGCCCGCGAACGGCGTCGTGCTCGGCTTCCTGGGATTGCTCGCGATCGTCACGCATGCCGCCACGCTCTTCCTCGCCGGAGAGAGCGCGCTCCTCCTCGTCACCGCCGCTGGTCAACGGCGTCGCGACAAACGCCGCGCCACGCTCATGGCCCGGCTCCGCAACCAAACACGCGAGTTGCTCCGCCATTATCGGGCCTGGACCGACCTGAGCGGGCAGCACCGTCGCGACCATCCGGACGACCCGCTTGCGCTGGAGCTTGATCCCGTGGTCGTTGCGGAACTGAACGACGCCATAGGATTCAGCGGACTCGATCCGCCGCGTATCTCCACCGAGCCTTGCGATCCCCATGGACCTGATGGTCCGAACGAACCGCCGAATCCCTACACGCAGGCTGACATGCCGGACTGGGCCGACGACCAACGCCTCTAGGAGGAGCGGCATGAGCGAAATCAGAACCAGCAGGCTGAACGGCGTTTTCGCCGGCTGCACCCGCGCCATCACCACCGTCGCTGCAATCATCGCGAACGCCCACGCGGAGCGCCGGGAGTACCTTGAGCGACAGCTCGGAACGCACGACGCGCGGCTCGCACTCTGCAGTCAGCTCGGTCCGTGCCTCGTCCGCGCCGGCCAGGAGCAGCAACTGCGCGCCCACGTGCACGCGCTCATCACGGCGACCTCGACCGAGACGACGCAGGCCGCTGCCACCTTGGTCGCCCGAGTCCACCAGGAGCAGCAAGCAGTCGCAAAGGCACTGACACCCCTGCTCATCGAAGCGACCCGCGCGGCTGGCTTCACGAGGCTACGCCAGCTGCACAGCCCAGACCGCGTACTGCTGATCGGTGAAGACACCCATGGCCGGGCACTCCAGCACGAGGTGCTCCTGGTCCCCAGCCAGCCCCTCACGCTCAGAAGCGAGACCATTGGCTTCCGCGATGGGAGCTGCGCGCACGTCCTTGACCGGTTCGAAGCGTCGCTGCGCCACCATGGTGTGACGATCGCACGCCACGACCGGGCGGGCACGCTCCGTCGTGCTGCGCAGCTCAGGGTGCAGCGATGAACCCACTCGAACGGCTCGTGACAGCGCTCGCGGCGAAGACGCCGCTCATCCAGCTCTGCGGAAGGCCACTGCACGACATCGAGCCCCAGAACCAGGAACTTGTGACGCTCCGCGAACTCTTCCGACAGCACCTCCAGGACCTCGATATCGTGCTCTTCACTGCCAGCCTCGGCGAAGGCGTCCGGGTTGTGCTCGATGGCCTCCCACCAGCCTCTGCGCGTGCCGCGACCGAGGTCCTGCGACGCCACAACCTCACCAGTCACGCTAGCCTCACCACCACGATCCCCAGCATCGTCGCGCTCCTCTCCGACGCGCCACGCGCCACGACCCGGTTCGTGGTCCTCGTGCTCCACGCCGAGCGTTGCGTCGGCCGCGTGCATGACCCCGCGCTCCTCCCGGAGGAGCAGCTCCGGATGCGCGAACTCATCGTTGGGATCGGCACCGCACTTCCGCCCCGCCGGTATGGAAACGCGCTCATCCTCGCTGCAGATCGTGGCACGCTCGACCCGGCCATCGAACGCGCGGCAGTCTTGATCACGCTGCCGTTTCCGGACGCGACTGAGAAGGAGCGCATGTTCGCCGTGGCAGCCGCCCGGTATCCACAAGCAGCATTCGCAGACAACCTTACGCTCGAAGGTGCGGCACGCCTCACCGCAGGAACGCCGCACCTTGACACCGAGGCCGCACTGCGCCACGCGCACTGCACCCAACGGCCAATCAGCGCAGCCGAGCTCTTCACCGTGAAGCAAGAGGCGGTGCACAGGCACTCCGAGGGCGTCCTCCACCTCGCAGCACTCCGGCGCCAGCGGCTCGTCGGCGCCTACCTCGAACCTGCACGGCAAGAACTCACGCTCTTGTGCGCAGGCCTCGCCCGGGGCGATCCCGATACCGAGGCCATGGTTGTGGTGCACGGCCCGCCCGGCGTTGGCAAGACCTGCTTGGTTCAGACGGTCGCTGCAGCCGCGGGCATCCCGGTGTACGAACTGCGCAGCATCGAAGACAAATACGTCGGAGAATCACAACGCAAGAGCACGAACTTCCACCAGCTGCGCATGCAACCAGAATACGTGCCCAATCTGATCCTGGCGGACGAACTCAACCACATCACCACGCACCGCGACGCCCACGATGGGGGCGTCAGCCAAGCGCTCTGCAATGACTGGCTGACCTCGACCGCAGACCCGAACTGCCGGGGCCGGTCCCTGATTGCGGCCACGACCAACGTGCCGCACCGATTACCGGCAGCCTTCCAGTCGCGGTGTTCCTTCATCCCTGTCTTCGCGCCCTCACACGACGATCTCGCAACGATCATCGCGCACCTCTGCCAGGAGGCCGGCTTCAATCCGATAGCAGCAAGCGACCTCAGCGAGGCCGCGGGCATGCTGTACAGCAAGGGGGCCAGCCCGCGCGACGTGGCGCGCATGGTCCGCCGCCTCCGGCGCCGCCACGGCACGGCAACGAGTAAGGACATCCTAGCGGCCGCCGATGACGTGCTGGTGTCCGACACGGCGTGGCAGGCCACGGTCTACTGCGACTACCGGAGCTTGCAGACGATGACCGGCAAGGCCGCATTCCCGTGGCGTGACCGCGCAGCCATGCCTGCCCACTTGGCGGCAGTCATCGACGAGCACGGCACGATCGACTACGAGCACGTGCGGGCCCGCCTCCAGGAGCTCGGGGATGTTCGCGTCTGACCTCGCCGCGTACGCGCGCTGCACCGACCATTTGGACGGCACGGGCATCGTTGCCACGCTCGAGCGCGAGATCGCAACGATTACTGGCTTTCCGTACGTGCTGAGCATGAGCAGCGCGAGCACTGCGCTGACCGCCGCATACGACGCTATGGCGTTGGTCCCAGGCGACGAGGTCATCGCTCCCGCACTCGCTGCCGCGGAAGCGGTGGGACCGCTGCTCCGCGCGGGCTGCACGGTCGTCTTCGCCGACATCGAGCCGGACACGCTCACCCTGAGCCCGACTGCAGTCGAGCGCTGCCTCACCCCACGAACACGAGCGGTCGTCGCGGTCGACGTGTGCGGCCACCCGCACGACACCGCTGCCATCCGCGACCTCGCGGATCGCCACGGCATTGCGTACCTCGCGGACTGCGCGCAAGGGTTCGGCGCCCGCCGTGACAGCCGCGCCACCGGGTACGGGGCTGACGGGTGTATCCTCAGTCTGAACGGGCAGAAGGACCTTGCAGCGGGGGAGGGCGGACTGCTCCTCACCGCCGGCCGCGTGCGCTATGAACGCGTGCTTTGCGCCTGGCAGCATCCCGCCCGCCAGGCGCGCGAGCTCGGCCCTGACCGCGTCAACGAGTTCCCACAGAACGGGAGGATTAACCCGCTCGCCGCGGCAGCAGCCGTAGCCTCACTACCAGCTGTCCTCGAGGGCATCGAGAGACGCAGGCGTCGCGCCCGCGAGTTCATCGAGGCCCTTGCCACGAGCGACATCGTCGAGCCGCTCACCATTCCGGAAACGTGCGAGCCGACCTACCCCTACCTCATCGTGGCCTGGCGCAGCAACCCGAGACCGGTGGAACTACTCACGTGGCTTCACCGCGCCGGCTTTCCCTGCACGTTGCGCGACCTTCCCATCCAGCCACTCCACCCGCTGGCAAAGCGCCAATATCCCCACCAGGTACGAATTCCCGCGCCGCTGGTGCACACCGCGCAGGTACGGCGCTCCTGCTGTCTGGAGGTCCGATGGTCGTAACACGCATCCTGGTCCACATGGCCATTCTTGCGGTGGTCTTGCATCTCGCCGATCGGGCGTTGGCCGGCCACCACGTGCCGCTCGCCCAGGTGCTGCTCGACGGGCTCCGTCCGGGTTCCTTCATGGTGTTCGCGCTGACCGTCGCCTGCCTCATCAATCGCAGGCCGGCGTTCCTGGCAGCGCTGCTCGCGCTCGCCTTCCTCCTCACCTACCAGGAGATCAAGCACGACCTCATCACACCAGGAATCGCAATCCTCCTTGGAATACTGGCAGCGCGGCTCATCCTCCTGCTCACCACCGAAGCGCACGAGGAGGAGCACGCATGAGCACGCCGCTCGACCCCGTCGATGAGGACCGCACCTACGTGCGCGCCCCGACCGGCGAGCACCTCCTGATCGGGCTGCGTCAGGACCTCCCGCAGACGCTGCCCACAGGCGAACGCCGCTACGTCCGCCACACACTCCTCATCCCGGCAGCGAACGGCACGCTCATCAACCCCAACCATCCGCGCCTGGTTGCGTGCCACTGCTGCGGGAACTTCCCAGTCCATGAAGACGCGACCCGCCAGTGCACGGCGTGCGAAGCCACCGTCTGTCTGCACTGCGCTGCCCGCCTCCCCGAGCCCCCCGACGAGCCTGGCCAACCCGCCCAGTACCTCTGCCGACCGTGCGCGCGGCGCGCACGCCTGCACGGGCTTGTCACGTTCTTCTTCTCAGTGCGATGACCACCGCTGAGTTCGACGCGCTCCGCGAGTTTGTAGAGACCTACCGGCTGGACCTCCACGATCAACTCCTGGCGCGGGAACTCGCCGCGCTCGACCCGGAGCGGCCCAGGGCAACCGATGCCCGCGTCCTGCACAGCATTCGGCAACGCGTGGCCCCGTACCAGGCCTACCATGAGGCATACCCGTTCGTCGTGGCACCCACGGGCACGTTCAGCGGCTCCTACATCCTCGCCTACCAGCTCGCAAACCGGGTGCCGATTAAGGCTGGTGACAACGACATCACCCGGCACGGCGGCATCTTCGGCAGCTCGGGCTGCGGCAAAACCACGTTCACGCAGAACGTCATCCAGCAGGTCCTCGATCAGGGGAAGAAGGTCTTCATCCTCGACCCTAAGGATGACTCATTTCACGTCGCCGTTCACCACCCTGCATTCCTGGTGCTCTCGCCTCGCGCAAGACTCAATCTCCTGCAGGTGCCCAGCGCGCTCGGGAGAGACGAGTTCCTGAACGTATTCACGCACGTCTGGGGCGCGGTCTGGTACGCAGGCGAGAATCAGAAACAGGTGCTCGACGCCGCCCTCGTCCGTGCATTCAGTGATCACGAGACGCCGTGCCTCGCCGATGTACAACGCATCGTTGACGCGATGCACTCACCGAAGCTGACGTACCAGCGGCGCGATTCCATTACGGGCGTGAGCAACCGGCTCGCGCGCTTCGGCCGGATGTTCCCGGTTCCGGTCACAACGCGACGCGGCATCACCTACGAGCAGCTCTTCCAGCACCCCCTCTACATGAACGCGCTCTTTAACGATGAGCACACGGTCTTCATCTACACGCTCCTCGTCTACCTCCTGTACCTGCACAACCGCCGCACCGGAATTCGCAATAGGCTGGACTACCTGCTCGTCAACGACGAGGGCAACCGGTTCTGGAATGTCAAACAGAGCAACATCGGCGAGGCTCCCACGCTCGTGCACCTCCAAGGCATGCTCCGGGAGTTCGGCATCGGGCTGTTCCACACGTCCATCGATGAGGCCAGCCTCCACCCCATCCTCAAGAGCAACACCTACCTCCACGTCGCGATGAACGTCGCGAGCGGCCACGAGGAGAGCGAGGCTGTGCGGAACCTCGGCCTCACGCCCGAGCAACGCCACTACCTGCAAAAACGGCTCACGCGCGGCCACTGCATCATCCGGTTCGGGGATGGCTGGCGTGAACCCATCCTGGGTTCTTTTCCATATAAAAGACAAGAGAAGCAGCTCTCACAGGCCGGGCGCAGGGACGCGGAAGAACGGATCAACCAGTACGCACCTGCAGACCTGGCACCCGCAGTCCAGACGGACCCTCCAGCAGACGCACGGCCAGCCACAACGCCACCTGCCGATACCCCTGGCCCCACGCTCCCCCTGTTCCCCGCAGCCGTTCCCTCAGCGGAGGAGTCGCGCCTTCCGGTGAAGCTCGCCGCACCCGAAGAACGCTTGCTCCGCACGACAACGGAGAAGCTCTGGATCGCGACCGCAGCCTACGAGCACGCGCACCTCTCGCGCCAGGCGGGCCAGACCGCGAAAGACAAACTCGTACAGCTCGGCCTGCTTCGCGCAACGAGCATCCTCGTCCGGCCCCGGCGCGGCGGGAACGGCGTGCTCCTCGAGCCGACGGCTGCGGCCTTCGAGCTCCTCGGCAGACCACGGCCGCACTTGACGAAGGGCGGCGACTCGGGGCAACACCGCTGGTTCATTCAGGAACTCGCCGCCCGTATTCCTGACGCTGGCGTGGAACTCACGCTCGGTGGCAAGAGCATCGACCTCGTCCTCCGGTATGACCCGGGGAAGCACGAACGCCTTTTCTTCTCTATGGAAGAAAAGCCAGCTCGAGACGCCCTAATCGCCATTGAGGTCGAGTGCAGCGATCCCCTGGCTACGGCTGTCAACAACGTCACAAAGAACGCTGCGGTCGGCATCACGCTGACACTCGTTGCGGTGCTGCCGCGCCACCTCGGCAGCGCGCGTGCCGGGTTGGCGCAACGCCTCCCGGCGGAGCTGCGCGATGCGTACACCGTGGTTGACGTCTTCACGCTGCTCGAGGATCCCCACCCATGACCGCAGCTGCTCCTGCCGCCGCCGCTGCATACCAGACTCGCTCCAGCACCCCCAGGATCCTGGTATTGCACCTCCGAGTCCGCGATCTCGACAACCGACTCGGGCACGCAGGTCAGCCAGCGGCCGGCAGCAGCGTCGCGCACACCGCAGCAAGGGAAGGGAGGAGCGCTCGATGACCGCACCTCCGGCTGGGCCCGCCTTGCTCACCGAGGCCGAGGCCGCGACCTTCCTGAGGCTCAAGCCCGTCACCTTGAAGAAATGGCGCTGCACCGGGCGCGGACCCGCGTTCGTGCGCCTGGGGAGCGCTGTCCGGTATGAAAAGGCCGAGCTCCTTGCCTATGTGGAGTGCGCTAGAATTGTGCCTTCAGGAGTCCGGCAATGAAGCCACCGATCACGAACGGCTTTGCCTATGACAAGGGGGCACGCACTGCGTACTACGACCTGCTGGAAGACGGCAGAGCAGGCCGGCGCATTCGACGCATCGTGCGCAACATCGGTTACCGGGCTGCGCTCAAGAAGATCCCCGAGTTCCGACAGGAGTTCGCGGACAGCCCCCGCCGACCGCCTGGGAAGGGACTGACGCTCAGCGACTACCTGACCGAGTATCCGGGACGCCTTGGGCGCCATGCCGAGAGCACGCGTGCGCGCCACCGGGAGTTCCAGCAACTCCACATCCTCCCGCATCTCGGAACACTCCAGCTCGACAAGCTGACGCGCGCCGTCGTCCTCAGCTGGCGCAACGCTCTTCTCGATACTGGACTGTCGCCGTCCACGGTCAACAGGTGCGTTGCCCATCTCGTCATGCTCTTGAACGAGGCCGTGGATCGGAACGAGATCAAGGCACGGCCGTGTGGGAAGATTAGGCCGCTTGCTGAGGCAGCCCCCAAGACGGCGTATCTCACCTCCGAGGAGCGCGCCCGCTTCCTGGAGGCATTCCACGACTGGCAGGGGTTCCAGCGGGCTCGGCGCGAGGCCTTGACGCGACGCTACGTCCTGGAGGACCTGGCACCGGGACGTGCGCGCCGTATTACAGGAATGAACACCGACCGGATCCGGGGCGCGTTCAGGAAGTACGAGGAATCGCGTGTCTTCTTCCTCGCGGCGCTCGACACCGGGATGGACCGCGGCGACCTCCTCGCGCTGCGCCGAGATGACGTGGACTTCGATGTCGGCTCGGGCTTGGTGCGATGCGTCCGGGGCAAGACCCGTCAGGACACCTGGATTCCGATGACTGAGGAGCTGCGCACAGCCCTCGAAGGGCACCTCGTCGATCCGCGCTTTCCAGCCGCGTTGGTCTTCCCGAAACTCTCACCCATCCGCGTCGAGCGGTACTTCGCGATCGCCATTGCGATCGCTGGACTCGACCCTCGCTTCCGGTTCAAGGACCTCCGGCACACGTTCGCCTCCACCCTGGTGCAGGCGGGCGTCGATCTGTACACGGTCCAGAAGCTCATGGCCCACTCTACCCCCCGGATGACCCAGCGGTACGCGCACCTCGCGCCCAAGAAGTTCCAGGACGCGATCACCGCGATGGAACAGTTCAACCACCCGAAACCAGAGGCCAGTGTTGGCAATTCCGTTGGCAATCCGCCAGGGACCGCCTCCAGCACCTCCCGCAGGAGGGCTGTAAGCCTCTGACAGCACGGAGAATAGGTGGTGACCCCAACGGGATTTGAACCCGTGTTGTCGGCGTGAAAGGCCGGTGTCCTAGACCTGGCTAGACGATGGGGTCACGGTCGCCGGTCGCGAGTCGGTGACGGTAAGTCCTTCCGACGAGCGCACATCCTACACCATCGCCGGGCGATGGCAAAGCCCGCCCTCACTCGAACCAGGTGCGCTCGATGCGCCGCACGTAGGGCAGGCCGCACAGCTTCTCGAGCACCTCGCGAGCGCCGCGCTGGCGGGTCGAGCCGACGCACAGCACCTCCACGGACGAGCAGCCGATGCGGCCATGCGAGTCGGCGTGGATCGCGATCGAGGGGTCGATCGAGCGGACCTCGTCGACCAGCTTCTGGTCCTTGGGCACGCACAGCTCGTAGCTGACCGCGACCTTGCCGTCGGCTGGTCCGATGAGGCCGTTGGCATCGAGGTCCGCGAGGTCGAAGTCCAGCTTGCCGCTGCAGCTCCCCGCGGTTCCCCCCGGCTGCGGCGGGCCGGAGGTGACGGTCGGCGAGAAGTCCTCGGGGATCGGCAGGCCGGGCCGCTCGAACTCGGTGGCGATGACCGTGATCCACCAGCGGCCGCCGGTGCGCACGAGCTGGATGCTCTCCACGCCGCGGTGGAGCGGTTCCATCGCGGCCGGGTCCGTCGTCGCCTCGAACACGACCAGGCAGTGCGCGAGCCGCCCGTAGACGGTCGTCGACACCCGCGCCGCCGTCCCGAGAAAACCGGTCTTGCGGAGCGTCGAGCTGTCGAGCGCCTGCTCGAAGCGGCCGATGTACTCCTCGACGGTCAGCAGCTCGACCTGGTCGCTGCCCGGCACCGGCTGCGCCAGCACCGCGCCGGGCAGCATCAGGTGGCGCAGCAGCAGCCAGTCCGGCTCGCCGCCCGGTGCGAACGACACCGCCCGGTAGAGGGCCTCGACCACGCCGCCGACCGTCGACACGTCGGCCGCGGGCGGGGTCTCCGCAGCGCTCACAGGGCCGGCACCCACGAGGATCACCCCCGCCATCAGCCCGCACACCAGCCACAGCCTCATCGCGTACCTCCGAGCAGGGCCGCGCCATGCTACCTGAGTGCGGGGGCTGCGGGTGGCCTCCTCTCCCGTTCCCGTTCCCTTCCCCGTTCCCGCTCCCGAATACCGGAACGGCAGATGGCGCCAGCCTAAAACAGGAGGAGCGCAAACCTGTTTCTGCGCCCCCGTCCCGGCCCGCTCCGTCTACAATCGTCCCGCGAGGGTGCCATGGGTCTCCGCCAGCTGCTTCCGCCGCCGGTCAAGTCCGTCGTCAAGCGAGTGTGGCTCGCCGGTCGTGACCGGCTGTGCCCGGTGTGCGGCAGGTCGACGCGGATGTTCCTCGAGCACGGCACGCCGCCACGCCAGGGCGCGCGCTGCCCCTGGTGCCAGGCGCTCGAGCGGCACCGGCTGGTGTGGTGGTACTTCCGGTCCTCGACCGACCTCTTCGACGGTCGGCCGAAGCGCGTCCTCCACCTCGCCCCCGAGCGCTGTCTCGAGCTGCGCCTCAAGGAAGCTATCGGCGCCGGCTACCTGACCGGCGACCTCCGGGACCCGGCGGCAATGGAGCGGATCGACATCACCGACATCCAGCACCCGGACGCGAGCTTCGACGTCATCTACTGCAGCCACGTCCTCGAGCACGTGCCCGACGACCGCCGGGCGATGGCCGAGCTGCGCCGCGTCCTCAAGCCGTCCGGGTGGGCGGTGCTGCTGGCGCCGATCTTCGGTGAGCGGACGGTCGAGGACCCGTCCATCACCGACCCCCAGGAGCGGCGGTGGCGGTTCGGCCACCCGGATCACGTCCGGATCTACGGCCTCGACTACGTCGACCGCCTCCGCGGCGCCGGCTTCACCGTCCGCCACCTGCGACCCGCCGACATCCTCACCGCCGAGGAGGCCCGCCGGATCGGCGTCGAGACATCCGACGCCGGCGACATCTTCCACTGCTCGTAACACCCGCCCGTCGCGGCCGGCGGTCACGAAGTGCGGACGCCCTGCGCGGACGGCCGCGAGGCGTCGGGCCGCTGCTCCCCGCCGGCGGTCAGCGGCGTTGCGATCGCCGCTCGCGTGCGCTCGACCAGCTCGGACAGGCGGTCAAGGGACCAGCCGTCGGTCGAGATCGGCGAGTGGATGACCAGCTGCGCCCGGCCCGGGCGCAGGTCGCGGCTGCCCGGTGGGAGGATCGCCCGAGTGCCGATGATGGTCATCGGCAGGACCGGCAGCCCGAGATCGATGGCCATCCGGAATGCGCCCCGCTTGAACGGCCCGAGCGTGCCGTCGGGGCTGCGCGTGCCCTCGGGGAAGAACAGCACCGAGGCGCCCTCGGCGACGCGCGCGCGGGCGACCTCAAGGGTCCGGGACGCGGCGATCGGGCTCGACCGGTCGACGAAGATGTGGCCCATCCGCTCGCAGCTCGCACCGAGGCCAGGGACGCCGCGGAGCTCCTTCTTCATCACCCACCTGAAGTCGATCCCCAGCCATCCGTAGACGAGCAGGATGTCGTACAGGCTCTGGTGATTGGCGACGACGACGTAGGAGCGGCCGCGCTCGAGGTGCTCCCGCCCGACGACCTCGACCGCCATCGGCGTGGCCCCGGCGTTGAACCTGGCCCACTGCACGCCGCACAGCGCGCCCACCCGCCGCGGCGACAGCACCAGCGACAGCGCGACCGCGGTTCCGCCGGCCACCAGGGTGGAGGCCACCAGCACCGGCCCGACGACGAGCCACTTGTAGGGCTGGTAGATCCACCACCACCATGGCCGGGTGCGCCGTTCACGGCGCTTATTCCGAGATTCCATCTCAGAGATGGTACACCCTCCACCGTCGACCGCAACCAGATCCAAGCGGAGCTCATCGGCGACGCACCGGGACATGCCGAGCCACGCGATCACGGGCGTCCCGAGTCCAGCGCCTGCGGGCCGCGCCGAGGAAGAAAGGGGAGGGGCCGAACTGGACTTCCGTCGCTCCGCCGATTAGCGTGCTGGCGAGGTACCTCATGCCACCATCACGGCTGATCGTCGCGGGCTTGCTCACCTCTGTCGCGCTTCGCGCCTTCGCGGACGGCTGCCCGGAGCCGGTCGGCCGGTGGCCATACGGGGAGGCCCTGGCGGTCGCGGTGTCCGGCAGCTACGCCTACTTCGGCGGCGGTTTTGTGCTGCACGTCGCCGACGTGTCAGACGCCGAGGCGCCACGGCACGTCGGCCATGTCGAACTTCCAGATCAGATCACTGGTGTGGCCGTTGCCGGCGGCTACGCCTACGTTGCGGTTGGCTATGCAGGCCTGTGCATCGTCGAAATTGCGACGCCAGGAAGCCCGATCGAGGTGGGCTCGATCCAGACACCGGATTACGCCACTGGCGTGGCCACGGACGGCAGCTACGCCTATGTCGCAGCCGGCAACGATGGCCTGCGCGTCATCGACGTGAGCTTGCCGTCATCGCCGATCGAAGTGGGCCTCGTCGACACTCCAGGTGGAGCGTCCGGCGTCGCGCTTTCCGGAAGCTACGCCTACATCGCGGACGACAGCGGCGGGCTCCGGGTGATCGACGTGACCCCACCCTCCGACCCGATCGAGGTGGGCTTCGTCGAAACTCCTGGGTGGGCGTGGGGCGTGGCCGCCGCCGGCAGCTACGCCTACATCGCGGACGGCAACGCGGGGCTACGCGTGATCGACGTGTCCACCGCTGCAAACCCGGTCGAAGTTGGATCCCACGACACACCGGACCTGGCCAGGGGAGTGGCTGTTTCGGGGAGCTACGCCTATGTCGCGGACGGCATTTCAGGCCTGCGAGTCTTCGACGTGTCGATGCCCGCAAACCCCGTCGAGGTGGGCTCCCTGGACATGCAGGCCATCGCGTCTGGAGTCACCGTCTCCGGGTCCACCGCCTGGGTCGCTGACGGCGATGACGGGCTGCGGGTGGTCGACATCGCGGCGCCTGCCAACCCATTCGAGCTGAGCTTCCTCGACACTAAGGGGTCGGGCGTCAATGTGACGGTCTCTGGCGGCTATGCGTACGTCGCTGATCACAGTGACGGCCTGCGAGTGATCGACGTCTCGACGCCCACGGACCCCACCGAGGTGGGCTTCATCGACACCGTTGGATGGGCCGAGGACGTGGCTGTCTCCGGCAGCTACGCGTACGTCGCCGGATTCACGGCCGGCCTGCGGGTGATCGACGTTTCAACACCCTCAATCCCCCTCGAGGTGACCTACGTCGGCACGCCTGGCGAGAGCCGAGGCGTGGCCGTCTCCGGCAGCCGCGCGTACGTTGCGGAAGGCCCTGCTGGCCTGCGAGTGATCGACGTTTCGGCGCCGGCGAACCCGATCGAGGTGGGTGCCGTCGACACTCCGAACATCGCGATGGACGTGGTTGTCTCTGGTGGCTACGCCTACGTCGCCGACTACCTGGACGGCCTGCGGGTCATCGACGTGAGCGCGCCGAATTCACCTATCGAGGTGGGATACGCCGACACCCCGGGTTTCGCCAGGGGAGTGGCCGTCAGCGGGGTGAACGCGTATGTCGCCGACGGCGCAAACGGCCTGGTGGTGATCGACATCTCGAACCCCGCCGACCCCGTCCAGCTGGGTTCGATCTCGTGGCAAAACACCGCCTACGGAGTGGCGGTCGCCGGCAGCGTCGCATACGTCGCGGCGAACACGGCCGGGCTCCGAGTGATCGATGTCTCCGTTCCCGTGCGCCCGTCCGAGATCGGGTTCGCTCAGACTCTGCGCGAAGCCTACGGTGTCGCCACTGCGGAGGGATATGCGATCGTCGTCGGTCCCGGCGGTATGGAGATCTACCGCGAATGTGGCGTCTTTGCCGACGGCTTCGAGTCCGGCGACACCTCGGCCTGGTCAGCCGCGGTGCCGTGATACGGCGGGGAGGGTCCTGCCGACCGGCCGCGGGCTGACTCCCGGCCGCAGCCGCGTTCGAGCCGCAGCGGCCCTTGACGAGAATCGAATAACAATATATAAATTGTATCTGTGAACATCGATGCGATCCTCGCGGATGGGGAGGGCCCTGGCCGGACCGCGGCGCTGGTGGAGTGGATCCAGAGTCTCTTCCAGGACGATGAAGCGGCCCCGGTCCTGGTTGGGGGCGCGGCCGTCGAGCTCTACACCGGCGGCGCATACACCACCGGCGACGTCGATTTCGTGGGAACCGTGACCCCTGGCGTTGCGCGAGCTCTCCGGGGAGCCGGGTTCGAGCGGCACGGCCGGCACTGGGTTCACGAGCCGGCCCAGGTGTTCCTCCAGTTCCCGGGAAGCGCCCTCGATCCGGCAGAGACAGCCGCCTGGGCCGAGTTCGAGGGCCGTCGCATCTTCGTCGTTTCGATCGAGGATCTCGTTGTCGATCGCCTGGGCGCCTGGGAGCACTGGCACTCATCGGTCGACGGGGTGAATGCGCTCCTCCTCTGGCGCGCCCACAGGGAGGGCATCGATGCCGAACGGCTGGAACGCCGAGTGCGTCGGTCCGGCTGGCTCAAGGCCTGGCGATCGCTGGCCCGTTTCTCAGAGCGCTGGAGGGAGGGCGAGCCGCCCGCGGAGGAGGTGGAGAGATGGGCGACCGCAGGTCCGTGAGTTCACGCGAATCCCTGCCGAGCAGGCTGCCCCGGCTGGAGAGGCGCCGTCCCCGGTCGTTCACCGAGTGGCGCACGCTGCGCCGCTGGCGGAAGCTGCCGCCCTGGGAGGTCGAGGTGCCCGGCTACCTGCTGCGCGAGGCGCGGGTCAGCTCGGGTTTGAGCCAGCAGCTCCTCGCAGATCGGCTCGGGATCACCCAACAGGCCGTCTCCAGCGTCGAGCGATGGGGCTCGAACCCGACCGTCGACCTCATGCGGCGCTGGCTCGCGGCCTGCGGGCACCGGCTCGAGCTGCGCGTGGTGCCGCTGACTCCGACGTCGGCGGTCGACTCGCCGTACCACCGTTGAGCACGCACCGGAGAGTGACCAGGCTACGGCCATCGGCGACATCGTCGACGTCTGCGACCGCAGTTACGAGGTGACCTTCACCGAGACAGGCCTCC
>ENA-UPTA01002219-UPTA01002219.1-activated-sludge-metagenome-genome-assembly--contig:-NODE-2219-length-20274-cov-8.384490_pt1 | contig 20274 bp, 18 predicted proteins | sample MGYA00238184_ERZ773361 | MGnify/ENA primary metagenome ERZ773361 (study PRJEB29100, sample SAMN05720205) | activated sludge metagenome | isolation source: anaerobic digester from wastewater...
GGGGAGCCAGATCGATACCCAATCTGCCATCGCCTACGAGCGCGGCTAGCAGCGCGTCACGCGAGGCTGGGGGCAGGGATGTCCAATATGCTTCCTCGAAAAACCAGTGATCAGTCCCGTGGAACAGGAATGCCTCGACGAAGCCGAGCAGTGCATCCGCGTTTACGCCATTGCCTGCACCCAGCAAGCCGAGCGACGACAGGTGGTGGTCGAGCAGCGCGGCATGCGCCGACCGCGAGGCAATGAGGATCTGTGTGCGCGTCGCCTCGGGGATCACCGTCGCGAAAAAAACAAGTCGATGGGGCTCGTCATCGAGCTGGAAATTGACGGCGGACTGGCCGGACAAGGTGACCGGCAGACGTGCGTTAAGGACGTAACGGTGAATGTGTGCACCAAGCGCGCCCTGATCGATCGCGTCGATCGCCAGTTGCAGATCGCCAATCATCGCGCGGATCTGTCCAAGATCCGTCGCCGCAACCGTCATCCACTCAGCAAGCTCCTCCCCCATGCCTGCCGGCGCGAGCTGATATTCCCGCAGCACCGGGTAACGTGCAAGAAGCTTAGCTGCCTCGGTAAGGCAGAGACGGGTGAGTGTCTTGGCCTTCTGCGTGCTGACTCTCTCTGCCTGCTTCTCGTGATGGGCGACATCGAACGCGGTCCGCACTGCTTCGCGCGAAACTGTGCGGTAAAGCTGTAGGACGTAATCCCGCGGATGCTGCAGGACGCCACGGTTCTCGAAGCCTTCGAACAAGCGCTCGTGCTCGGGGCAAAAGCCCGCAAAGGTGCTTGCCTGATCCAAACCACGGCGGGTATATTCGATCGTCGCCCGGGCATAGTTGAGCGTCGGCGCGATGACGTGATTGTCGGCCGACGCGATCGCTGAAAGCGGTCCTGCCCGCTGCAGAGTGTGCGACCGCCTGATGCTGCGCTCGCCGCAACCGGCATATTGGCATGGGCCAGGCTTGTCCCAGTTTCCGTAAACGAGTTTTTGGCTGTCAAAGGTCAGCTTCTTGATCTCGCTGTCGGTGGCGAGCGAAGCCGATCCGTCGCGCACGCGTTCCAAGACCCGCTCTACAGCTTCCGCGAACTCCATCTCGACCTTGGCCGGAACCGGTGCGATTATTTTTCCTTCGACGCTGGCAGGATTGACGAATTCCACGCTCATTTGTGTCTGCTTCTTCTTGATGTTTTGGCGGGCGAGCCGGTCGCGACCAACTGCGGCATTCATCGTGCCAAAATGGCGCATCAGCTTGCAGGCTACAAGCGAGTGTGAGAATTTCGATGAGTTGTGTTGGGCTTGGGCGAGCGGTCATATTTGCGACGCTGACAAGCATCACACTTGGTAACATTCCTACCGGCGCTTTCTGCGCTGCCGGTCGCGAAACCGCCGAATGCCCGTGCCTGGCGAGAACTGCCGTCCGAACTATCGTTCTGGAACGGCAGGATTGTCCCAAAACGCGTTAAAATGCCGACGGTACTATCCTCGAGAACAGGGTTAGGTTAGCTGATGAACGAGCGATATGACTTGGAGGCGGCTTGGCCAGCGTTGTTGATCTTACATATCCCGTCGCATCGGAGGAGCAAAACGGGGCTTTAAGGCCCGCCGATCAGATCCATCGTATCGCGGAGGGGAAGTTGCGCGCGTTTGCCGGGACGATCGACGTGACCACCGGCATCTATCTCGACGACGTTTATGCCCAGAACAAGAGCGTCGCCGAACACACAGCCGCCGATTATCATGGGCGGTTCCTGATCGAGCTCGTCCAAAACGCCAACGACGTCCATGTGCGCGGCGCGCATGATGGTCAGATCGAAGTACTCCTGGTCGAGGACGAGGGTGATTTCGGAACCCTGTATGTCGCAAATCTCGGAAAGCCATTCACCCACGGCAATGTCGTGGCGCTTTCTCGCATCGGAATGTCGACCAAGCCGCCCGGTGAGTCGATCGGCAACAAAGGGCTCGGCTTCCGCAGTGTGAGCCACGTCTGTGACGCGCCCGAAGTATACTCGCAGGCGTCGAACGCGATCGGCGCAGGCAGGTTCGAGGGATATTGCTTCACTTTCGCCCGGTCTGAAGATCTGCCCTCTCGGATTGACAACCCGACCGTCCTCGCCCTGGCGCAGTCCGATCTGCCGATGTTCTTTCTGCCGATTGCCCTCGGGACGCAGCCTGAGACCATCGTCGAGTATGCAGCACGTGGCTTCTCGTCCGTCATTCGGCTTCCTCTTCGAGATTTAGACTCGCTTAAGACGGCGAGGGACGAGGTGGCGGCGCTAGATGACGATGGCGCTCCCTTGCTCCTCTTTCTCGATCGTCTCGAGAAGCTCGACGCCAAAGTACGGACCCGCGCTGGCGAGACCTCCTTGGCGTTCACTCTTGAGCGGCATGAAGAGCCGATCACGTCCGCGCCGGTTGCCGCCTCGATCGTCTCGCTAAGCGGTGCGCACTGGTTGCTTGTCCGCGATCATGCGCCCGAGGCTCTCATGCAGCGGGCCGTCGACGATGGCGTCAAGGCCAAGCAGCTCCATAGCAGTTGGAAGGACTGGTCAGGGGTCGGTGAAGTTGGCCTGGCGGTGCCCCTCGATCATGAAATTTCGTCGCCCCGCCTCTATTTGGGAAATCCCAGCGTTCCCGTAATGCATTGGGTAACCTTGTATTCGGGCTCGCCCGTGAGCCTTGCCAGGTCTGCGACGCGCAGGTCCGCTTCCGCATACAAATGGTTCTCGCGCACGAGCTTGACCAGTTGCTCGGCGAGCTCGGGGTTCAGGGCGATCGTCTTTGGCTTCGGGCGGGCCGGGGCATGTTCGAGCGGGTGCTGCCTGCGGTGGCCCAGCGCCCATTCGTACCCGAAAACCGCTGCGATCGCGCAACTCGCCTTGATGGGGATGCTGAGCTGGGAGGTAAGGGAATCCCGAGGAGCACCGTCAACCGCCAGAACCGCCACTCCCAAAATCGTGACGTAGCCCGCCGCATACAGGATGCGGAACTGCCGCTCGACCTTGTCGCTTTGCGCCCGCAGATCGAGCAAGGGCTCGGCGACCGCCAGCAGCAACATGGCGGAGCTGCCCAGTCGCGCCAGATTGTCGAGAATGCGAAGCGGCAGGTCGTCCACCGGCACCAACGACGTTGCTGCCGAGGACGCCATGACGAGCAGTACGGCCCCAAGCGGCCACACATTGTGACGCCCGGTCTCGCACCGGAAGAGCGACCGGGTCGCAAGCCATGACCATCCGCATGTTGCATTGCCGATGATGGCGACAACGTCGCTGGCCGCACCCAGCCGGGAGGCGAGGAGCGACTTGAGACAGAATGCGAGCGATGCGCACAGGAACGCTGCGCCATAGGCGACTGACGGATCGACCTTGATCGGGTTCGGATCCCGTGGGCTGGCGCCAAGCTGCAAAAAGGATCCCATGAAAACGGTGCCTTGCAAAATCCGGAAAAACTATCGCCGATTTCCAAATCAGCCGGACCATGCCTGTCAAGACTGCCATCGACCACGGCATCTGATGAACAGACAAACAGCAGAGCGCGGCCGGCGCCCATGCTGCCCTGCAGGACGCCGGCGAAGGATCGGGGAAATGAGAGCGGAGAGCAAATATGCCAGGCTTGCAGGTCTCGCCTATCTGGGAACGATCGTTTGCGGGGTCTATGCGGAAGTGTTTGTGCGCGGCGCACTGGTCGTGCGCGGCGATGCCGCTGCAACTGCGCGGGCCATATTCGCATCCGAGCCGCTGTTCCGGATCGGGCTGATTGCGGACCTTGCGATGCTGGCCTGCTACATCGTCGTCACCGTCCTCCTCTACGGGCTTTTCCGTAAAGGCTCACCATGCGTTTCGGCGATAGCCGCAGCCTTCAGTCTGATCGGCATCGCGGTTCTCGCGGGCGACACCCTGCTTTTGGCGATGGTCGTGCGCATGCGCGACCTGGTGCAGTCGCAATCAGCTTTGACCGAAGCCCTTTACCTGCTGCTTCGGGTCCATGGCGACGGCTACAAGACCAGCCTCGTCTTCTTTGGCGCCTACTGCCTGGCGCTCAGCTGGCTGATCTGGCGTGGTCGTTTCATGCCAAAGGCTGTCGGCGTCATGGTGGCGGCGGCAGGCGCATGCAACCTCGTCAACAGTCTTGCCTGGCTCGGAGCGCCGCAATGGGCCGGCAGCCTTCCGCACTATTTCACGGTGCCGACCTTGCTGGGCGAATTGGCCCTGGCGCTCTGGCTGCTGGTTTTCGGGATCCGTCAGATCGAGGCGTAGAGCGCCGATCCGGGTAATCAGGACGCTTCGTTCCTATATCTGCCCGTGTCATCGCGGTCTTTCCGGGTGGCAATGGTCAGGTGGTAACGGGCATAGCGCCGTTCGCCGATCCGCATGAGCGCACCCAGTTCGACCATTTCCTGCGAGATCAGCTCGATCACAAGTCCTTGACGGGCCTCACCATCAAGGTGATGCATCGACCCGGCAACGACACCGCCCCCTTTGAAAAATCGCGCTTCCGCATGGCGCTGGCGCGCTTCATCGAAGGTAAATTGGGGCCAGTCGGAGAGTTGCCAATTTCCAGAGCATGATCGATGGAAGGCCTTTCTATCGATCACAATATGCTGGGTTAGTGATTTATGGAAGAGGCTGCCATCGATCGCTGATTGGCATCGTGCCTTCAGCCATCCTCCTGACCCATAGCGCCTCGCCGTCGCAAGGGGTGCCATCTCGCGACTATTCCACCCGGCGTAGCGGTTCCATCGGCTGCACCACATAGCGCGCCCAGACATAGCGCCACGGCATGAAGAGGTAGGCCAAGATGATCCCGATGCAGTCCTGAAACAGACCTTCGATATCCTGCGTCCATTTCCCGGCCAGCCAGGCGCGCAGGGCGATCAGCAAGAGCCAGATGGTTTTCCAGGCGACTTCGTAGATCATGAGCGGCAGCATCTGGATGGGATATCGCACCCCGAGCAAACTCAGGAGCGCCAGGGCGGCCAACATCGATCTCGCGAGACCTTGTTGGACCGGCAGGTCGGCGGACTCGAACAGCAGTCGATACCAGACGAAGCTTCCCATGAAGCCTGCCATCAGCAGGAAGAGGAGACGAATGCAGTGAATCCGCCACGCCGCGATGGGCGGAAATGACGCTGTCTGTTGAGTTTGCATGATGTGGTTCGCCTCCAGAATCCATAAGCCTGCCGAACTGCCGCGTGTGCAGTCGGCCGCCATGGTGCGGGGCCGTGCCGGCAAGTCTTGCTGGTTTGGAAATCGGCGATGTATTTTGCGCTGCGTTGGCCGAGCGCGATACCCCGCGGCGCCGGGTCACGGCGAGGGTAGGGTCCGTTCCAGCCCTCCGGCTTCTTGAGAGCGATCAATCCGCAGGGAACTTTGGGCGATGCGCACCGGCGGGCATCGGTTCAAGGCGGGCGCCACCGTTAAGCGAGAGATTGCCGCGCCCGCAATTCCCGCGGGCGCGTCATTGTCTGCGTCAGATGACGCCCATCGCCTGCATGGCTTCCGCCACGCGGACAAAGCCGGTGACATTTGCGCCGAGCACATAATTGCCGGGAGCCCCATAGGCATCGGCGGTTTCGGCGCAGCTGTCATGGATGCGCCGCATGATCATGGCGAGCCGGGTCTCGGTGTCTTCGAACGTCCAGCTGTCGCGTGAGGCATTTTGCTGCATCTCAAGCGCGGAGGTCGCGACGCCACCGGCGTTGGCCGCCTTTGCCGGGCCGAAGAGAATATTGGCCGTCTGGAACAGGCGAACGGCTTCCGGCGTGGAGGGCATGTTGGCGCCCTCGCCAACGGCCAGGACACCATTGCGGATCAGGGCTGCTGCGTCATTGCCGTTGAGCTCGTTCTGCGTCGCGGACGGCAGGGCGATGTCGCAGGGAACGTCCCAGATCGACCCTTGATCGGAGAAATAGGCACCGGCGCCCTTCAAGCGGACATATTCGGAGATCCGTTCGCGGCGTACGAGCTTGATCTCCTTGAGGAGGTCGAGGTCGATCCCGTCGTCATCGACGATGAAGCCCGAGGAATCGGAACAGGCGATGGTCTTCCCGCCAAACGCCTTGATCTTCTCGATCGCGAAGATCGCGACATTTCCTGATCCCGAGACAAGGGCGCGCTTGCCTTCCAGGCTTTCGCCGCGGGTCTTGAGCATCTGGTCGACGAAATAGACCGCGCCGTACCCCGTCGCTTCGGTGCGCGCGCGCGAGCCGCCGTAGATCAAGCCCTTGCCGGTCAGGACACCGGCTTCATAGCGGTTGGTCAGGCGCTTGTACTGGCCGAACAGATAGCCGATTTCCCGGGCGCCGACCCCGATATCGCCGGCGGGCACGTCGGTATATTCGCCGAGATGCCGGTAGAGCTCGCTCATGAAGGACTGGCAGAAGCGCATGATCTCGCCGTCGGAGCGACCACGCGGATTAAAATCGGACCCGCCCTTGCCGCCCCCGATGGGCAGTCCGGTAAGCGCATTCTTGAAGATCTGCTCGAAGCCCAGGAACTTGATGATGCCGACATTGACTGACGGGTGGAAGCGCAGGCCGCCCTTGTAGGGACCGAGAGCCGAATTGAACTGAACGCGAAAGCCGCGATTGATGTGGGTCTGGCCCTTGTCATCGACCCAGGGGATACGAAAGATGATCTGCCGTTCGGGTTCGCAGATCCGCTCGATCAGGGCATTGTCCATATATTCGGGATGCTTCGCCACCACGAGCCCCAGGCTCTCGAGCACCTCTTCGACGGCCTGATGAAACTCGGTCTCGCCGGCATTGCGCCGCAGGACATCTTCAAAGATGGGCAGGAGTTTTTCGTCGATCCGAGGCAAGGGCAGGGCTCCCTGGGGTATGTGAAAAATTGGACGTGTCCAGGGCACTGGCAACGGATGCGACGGCCATGGCTGGAAGAGGCGCGGGCTGTCAGACGCGCGCGGGCTGGCTGACCTTGACGATGCTGAGTTTGCGCTCGCGCCCGTCGCGATCCGGCCAGATGATGGATTGGCCCTCGCGCAGCCCGATGAGCCCCGCGCCGACGGGCGTCAGGATCGAAATCCGGCCCTCAGAAATGTCTGCCTGCGCCGGGTAGACAATCTGTACGGTGCGGTCGGCGCCGCTCGCCTCGTCGATGAATTCGACAAAGGCGTTCATGGTGACGACGTCCGCGGGGATGCGATCGGCCGAATGGGTTTGTGCCCGCTCGATCTCGGTCAGCAGCAGGTCGCTGACCTGCGGCGCGCTGTCCGCGATGCTCAAGGCGAGATTGGTCAGGCTCTCGGCTTCGACGTCGATGAGGTGAACGGGGGGTCTTGTCCCGTCCGATGTCCTGGTCATGGTGCTGGCTTTCAAGAATATGGGGCGTAGGTCCGCGTGAGCGTTACGCGCCCAGCTTGCGGGCGAGCGCGACCGCCTGATCCTTCGCGTTGGCGCTCGGCGGCATGGTGATGATCGCGAACTTGTCTTCGGCAATGAAGACGTTCAGCGACTTGGTCATGCCGGCCCAGAAAGCGGCCTTGCCAAGGCTGTCGACCGTCTCGAGCTTGCCGCCGAACCCTTTCAGCGTCTGTTCGAGCGCGCTGCGCGCCGCATTGATCGATCCCTCGTTGTTGTCGGCGATCGGCGACCAGCGCAGCATCAGGATCGCGGTCCCGCCATCTGCGAGCACATAGGTGCATTCCGAAGTCGCCGACGTGGTTCCATCGCTTTCGTGGACGTTGCCCAGGCGGGTTTCGGTAACCTGCTGGCCGACGACGGCCGCCATTGCCGCCTTGTCGACGCCGCCGCAGGCATCCACGGCATTCCAGTCCCTTGGCGGCGTCTTGTTGGCATCGACCGCGGTCACGGAGGCATCCTGGCCGTTCCCGTCCCCGGCCGGCTCGCGGCTGCATGCCGCGAGCAGGAGCGAGGTGGCCAAGGCGGTCAGCGCAATCGATCTGGTCATGAACAACATCCTCTCTCAGACGGTAACGGCGCGCGCCGTTACAAGGCGATGCCGCGGCGGCGATTGGCGCGCCCACCTTTTGGGTCAGTCAATCTTTCGCTATGAATATCCAGCCAAGCACTGGGTCTTGCATTGTGCGCGCCGCTCGCGCGCATCCTGCTTGCCATTGGATCAGGGCTGGATGATTTGCTGGCAGGTCCCCACACAAAGTAAAAACACGCATCGCGCTTGCCGGGACAGTTGAATAACCGAGGGTGGCACTTGATTACCCTCGGTTGTTCCTGGCCCCTGTCCCGGCGGGGGTCGCGCGTGGCGGCATCCTCTCCTAAACCTGCCAGCGCCAAGACTTTAGTCATCCACCAGCGTGGTTCCACTACGAAATTGATCGTCAAATTTGGTGGATTCGGCGCATTTTCCCGATAGTTTTGGGGTCAGGAGGGGACAAAAAATGTCCAATGGGGCGGCGTCCACGAACCGGGAGATTTCGCTAGCACTGGGTGAAGCCATTGGGATGGAAATCTTTTCCTTCGAGTATGGCATTCTGACCTTCCTCCACGAGACCGGCTGTGCTGCCCACAAGGAAATCCTGTTCAGCATCGGCTGCTCGCCGGCCACATTGCAGCGCAAGCTCAGCTATCTGAGCTCCCGGGAGCTGATCGGTTCGATCGTTGATGCGGGCGACAAGCGCCGCCGCGTCTTTGCCCTGACAGAGGCGGCGAAATCCACGCTCGACGAGGAGCTCACCTACTTTGCCGGTTGGGGGCAACAGGGCGGAGACTATGCCGAAGGGCTTTCGACGCTGGTCGCCAATCTGGAGAAGAGGCTGAATATCCACGTCCTGGGATGGGAATATAAGGTCGCCATCATTCTGTTTTACAGCAACGGCATTCCCAATCTGGAACTTCTGAAGGAATCCGGTCTGTCCCAGGGGAATTTCTACGCGGTGCTCAAATCGATGAAGGACAAGAAGGCGATCTATTCGAAGCGGGACGACACCGACAAGCGGGTTACCCGCTATTTTCTCGCCGATGACGTGAAGGAAAAGATCAACACGTCGCATGCGGAACTGGCTTCGTGGTCAGCCGCCACACTGGGCGAATGATTGGTGCGGCCGATATGCGTACGGGCGTCTTGATATGTGCGTAGGTCAAGGGCGGGCGAGGCCCTGTCGCAGGACGGGGATGTGGACGACCTCTGATTTCGTCGCGCGGCATAGGGAGCGTGCCGTGTGAGCCGGACTATCGGACAGCCGGACCATGCCCAGCGCCTGATGCGCGAGGCCTTGTCGATCCTCGACGAAGCAGGCGAGAGCGTGGCCGCGGCCCATCTGCAGGCCGCGATTGATATGCTGGCCGCTTCAGAGACCGGAACGCGAGACGGCGCGGCGGCGGACTTTGCCGACCGGATCGTGGCGGATCCCGCGCTGGTGCGGGCTCTCGGCGGCGCGCTGGCGGTGTTCGGGGCTCTCATGGAGCGCAAGGGCATCGCCTCGCTTGAGGAGATCGCCAATATCCTCGGCATTTATGCGGTTGCGACGGCTGAAAGCGCGAGCCGGGAAGAGGGGCTGATCCTGGGGTGCCTGGCCGCCATCCTCAAGGACGCCGGGCCCTTGGGCGAGGTGCCGGTCCCGGCAGCGAGCATTTAGAACAGGGAGGAATCGAATGGTAGCGCGCGCAAAGGTGCGACCGGCCCACAAGGGCGTTGTGCTCGTCGTGGAGGACGAACCGCTGATCCGGACATGTGCGGCGAATTTCTTTGTCGAGGCAGGGTACGAGGTCTTGCAGGCCGGAAGCGCCAGCCAGGCCCTGACGATCCTGGAAAACCGCGATGATATCCTGGCCGTGTTCACCGATATCGAGATGCCGGGTCCGATGAACGGTCTCGGATTGGCGGCCAGCATAAGCGAGCGCTGGAATGCCATCGCGATCCTTATCACTTCGGGCAGGCTCTGTCCGCCAGAGCATGACTTGCCGGTGGGGGCGGGTTTCATCGGCAAGCCCTATCGGACCGCTCATGTCCTCGGAAAGATCGAGGCGCTGGTGGCAGAGCGGTCATCGCCGCAGCACGCACCCCAATAGCGAGGGTGGCTGGTCTTGCAAATCATTTGCGATAACGGTGAATATTGGAATCCATAGTATCACTGGCATTGATGTTTAGAACGGAAATATCAGCCTTGAATGGAATGTAATGATAATAAGTCTGCGCGCAGAATGGCATGAATATAGTGTATGATGTCTTTGTAACGCTGCGCCGCTGCCCTGATTGATCGCAGACGATCGTATAACTACAGAATTGATGGATAATTTTCTCTTACGTTTCGGCAAAAGGTTATCGGCCATTAACCATCACGCTCTAGCCAAGGCCTCTACGGAGTGACCCGAGGGGAGCTGGGCCAAGGTGAATACAAGGTACATCGGTTGGGGCGGGGGGGCCGCGATAACCGCGGCGGTCGCCATGCTATTTGCAGGCGAAGCCCCGACCGAGCCTCCCCCTGCACCGCGTGCACATGCGGCAGCGATCCCGCCAGCGCTGCTGCTGCACCGGCAGGGGGAGGCACAGACAGTCGCGCCGCGCGGCTCGGTGTTGCGGCGCATCAGCCTTCATGAACTGGGCTTTGCGGAGGGGATCAGCTTTGAAGGTCTGAACGGCGCGCGCGATCTCTTCGTTCGGGTCGGCGATCCTGGCTCCATCAGCGCCATGACGTTGCGGCTCCATTATGATGCGACCTCGGCTTTCACCACCCGGCGGGCCCTGGAAGTCCGCATCGGCGAGCGCATCGCCGAGGCGCGGCAACTGGAACAGCGAGAGGACGCCATCCTTGAGATCCCGGTGTCGCGCGGCGATGTGCGCAACGGCTTTCTCAAGATATCCCTGCGCTATTCCGGGGCCATCACCGACCAAAGATGCGTTGATGAAAGGGTCTCGGGGGCAAACCTGCGGATCCTTGCCGACAGCGGGCTTGACCTGCAGATCGCCCGGGACCGGATCGCAGCCGATCAGCTGCCCGGTGAGCTTGCTATCCGCTGGACGGGCAAGGAAAGCAGCGGCCAGGCGGCGGCGGCCTTCACGCTCGCGGCGGCGTCGGGCGCCGTCGGATTTGGCCCATCCGTTCCTTCCGGGGAACCCTGGCAGCAAACGAGTGTGGAATTGGCCGAGGGCGGAGCACCGCCGCTGTCTCTGACCAGCGATCCGGTGCCGCACCTCAAGATCGGCGGCAATGATCCGGCGCTGGCCGCGCGCATGTACAATTCCCGGTTCCGCGGCTTGCTGGGCCCCCTCGACGTCTCGACATTGGCGCGAACCGTCGCGAAGGCGAAGCCGGAGTTTGTGAGCTTCGCGTCGCTTGGCGCGGATACCGGCATCCAGGAGATCGTCGAGCGCGGCACATGGCATCTCGCCGTTGGCGCCAATCGGCTACCCGCGGGCAAGACCCTCAGATCGGCCGTTCTCGACGTCGCCGTGGCCGATGACGGGGGCGATATCAAGCCGGTCATCTCGGCGACCTTGAACGGCGTGCTGCTCGGCAGCACCATCGCCGAGCCCGGGGAGCGCAACCAGCTCATCGTCGATATCCCGGCGGGTCTCGCGTCGCTGTCCAATCAGCTGGACGTCACTGTCACGCGCGTTCCCAAGGGGGGCGACTGCATCAATGCTCCGCAAGGCTACGATGCCCAATTGCTTCCGACCAGCCGGTTCGAACTCGTGGACGCGCCGCAGCCCGACGACTTTCACGAGCTCGCCGCGGCATTTGCGGGCGGGGTGACGATCGATCTTGCGGGCGGAGCCGGCCAGGTTCCGGCGACAAGCCGGCTGCTGTCGGGTTTGCTGGGCGGGGCTACGCCGATCAGCGTGACCTATGGCAAGGGGCCGATTTCCTCACCGTCGGTCGTCGTGTCCGACACCGCGCCGGCGGGCACCGATCCGGCGGTGCGATTTGATCGGGGCCGCGTCGCGATCACGGACCAGGGCGGCGAGACGGTTCTTTCATCGGCGAACCTGAACACGCTCACCGTCGTGCAGCTGCTCGATGACGGCGGCCGGCCGGTGCTCTGGATACGGCCTGGCCGGGATTTTGCGGCGGTGGCCAAACTGCCGGCGAGCGAGCAGCTTGGCGCCGGCGATGTGGCCTTCATCGGACCCGAAGGCATCAAGTTCGCCTATTCGACGCGGCGCGATAGCCTGCTGCAGATCCACTATCCGGACAGATTTTCGCTTGCCCAGTTCGTCGCGCGCCATCGCGGTCTTCTCATCCTGTTTGGATGGCTGAGCGTCAGCGCAGGCTTCATCTGGCTGCTGCGCCGCATTTACCTGGCGCGGCGCAAGGAAGGTTGATCCGATGAAGCATCTGTCGGCGACCGATGCCTGGACCGGCGACTTTCTTGTCGAAGAGACACTGCTCAGCACGGACCGGTTCGAAGAGGCGCGGCACGCCACGGCCGCATGGGGATCCTCGATCCTCGACACCCTGCTGGCGCGCAACTGGATCGAGCCGCAAAGCTTCTACCGCGCGCTCGCGCGGCGCTTTGCGGTCGAGTTTGTCGATCTCATCGAACAGCCGCCGGACCCCTTGCTCGTCGAGGAAAGCGATGTCAGCCACTACATGCACGAGCTGACACTGCCCTGGCGGAGGGTTGATGGACGCCTGACGGTGGCGACCGCCCGTCCCGGGCCGGATGCGATACGCTATGTCCGGCACCGCTGGGGCAGCGAGGTGGACATTGTCGTGTGCACCAAATTCTCGCTGCGCATGGCGATCCAGAACCAGTTCAGCGCGGCCTATTCGCACGAGGCCGTCTATGATCTGGCCGAGCAGGATCCGGAGATGTCCGCGCAGATCGTGTTCACCCCGATGCAGCTCTTTGTCGGCTGGGGCCTGGTCAGCGCGGCGGCGCTCGGCCTTTATCTCCGGCCGGTCGCGACGCTGATCGCGATCAATCTCGCCATGTCGCTCTTCTACCTTGGCAATTTCGCTTTCAAGGCGATCGTGGTCTGGGCGGGCGGCGCCCGCATCCAGCGGCGGCAGGCACTCGTCGATGCCAGCGCGTCCCTGCTGCATGACCAGGATTTGCCGATCTACACCGTTCTCGTGCCGATGTTCCGCGAGCCCGAAGTGCTGCCGATCCTGGCGAATGCGCTGAGGAAACTGGACTATCCAACCGCGAAGCTCGACATCAAGATCGTTCTGGAAGCAGGCGATGACGCGACGATCGCGGCGGCCAAGGCGCTGAGGCTCGAGCAGATCTTCGAGATCGTCATTGTCCCGCCTTCACAGCCGCAGACGAAGCCGAAAGCCTGCAACTACGCCTTCCGCTTTGCGCGCGGCGAGTATCTCGTGATCTACGATGCCGAGGACAAGCCGGAGCCCGACCAGCTCAAGAAGGTGGTTGCCGCCTTCCGGCAGGCGCCGGACAATGTCGCCTGCGTTCAGTGCCGGCTCAACTATTTCAACCGCAACGAGAACTGGCTGACCAGGATGTTCACCCTGGACTATTCGCTGTGGTTCGATTTGATGTTGCCCGGCCTCGAGAAGCTCGGCGTGCCCATCCCGCTCGGGGGCACATCCAATCACTTCAAGGTGGATGTGCTGCGCGAACTGCGCGCCTGGGATCCGTTCAACGTCACCGAGGACGCGGATCTCGGCATCCGCATGACGCAGAAAGGGTACAGCGTCCGGCTGGTGGAATCGACGACGTTCGAGGAAGCCAATGTCTCGCAGCGCAACTGGATCCGGCAGCGCTCGCGCTGGATCAAGGGCTATATGCAGACCTTCCTCGTCCACACCCGGCGCCCGTTGCATCTGGCCCGGACCGTGGGTCCGCTCGGGATGGTGGGCTTTGTGTTCTTCATTGGCGGCACGATGCTGTCCGGTCTGCTCAACCCACTGTTCTGGGCCATCTTCCTGTTCTGGCTGGTGACGGGTTCCTCGACGTTCGACGCCGTGTTCCCGCCTTCGCTGTTGCACCTGTCGCTGTTCAACCTGCTCGCTGGCAATGCGATGTTCGTCTTCCTCATGATGCTGGCGCCCTACCGGCGCAACTGGCTCGAGATGGTGCCCTACGGGCTGACGGTGATCTGGTATTGGGTGCTGATGTCGGTCGCCGCCTGGAAGGGCGCGTGGCAGTTGATCACCAACCCCTTCTACTGGGAAAAGACCACGCACGGCCTGTCGAGCCATACGGCAGCCGAAGTCGCGCTGGCGCGGGCGGAAACGCAGGGCCATGGCTGAAGCGCGCCGCTATGCAAGACTTCCGCTCGCAGCGGGTCTGACCGGAGCGCTGGTGCTGTTGCTCCTCGCCTTCGTGCTGCATCTCGAAGCGCAGGGGTTCCTCTCGCGGCCGATGCTCGATCTGCTCGGTCGGCGGATGTTGGCCAGCGAGGGCGAACTCAGCACCGCGGGGATCGTCGCCAGTTATCCCTCGCTGCCCAACAGCCTCGCGATCATTTTCCCGAACGCCTTTCCGGGCGGGGACCATATCCAGTTGCTGACCCTCAACGTGGTGATCGGAACGGGTCTTGCCCTTGCCTGGTATGTCAGCTTCAGGCGTGCGGGACACACGGCTCTTCGCTCCATCGGCATCACCGCGGCGCTCGTCTTCAACCCCCTGTTCCTGCGCGGCCTGGTGGAAGGGCCGGGCTGGATGTTCCTGCTCTGGGGCGCCTGGTGGCTGTTCATTGCCATGCTGGAACTGCGGCGCGGCTATCGCCTCAACGACGTCATCCTGACCGCCATCGCCCTTGCGACGATGATGTTGGCCCGCACGATGGGGGCGGTGATCGCCCTGGCGAGCCTGCCGTTCGTCATCGCCGTGATTCCGCCGGCGCAGGTCCTGGGATCGCTGCGGGGGCTCTTGCTGACCATCCTCTTCCCGGCGCTGTTTGCGGTTGCGAGCCTGCTCTACGTCAATTGGGCATTCACGGATTCGCCGACGCATTTTCTGTCCTTCGTGTTCCGCGATAGCCCCGACTATCTGTTCTCCAGTGCGCGGGGCGAAGTGAATCGCATCCTCGCCACCCTGTTGGCCCTGGCCTGTGCAGGGCCACTCGCGCTTGCCTTCGTCGTGCGGACGCGCGGGATGTGGGGCATGCGCCTGGGCGCGGTCGCGGCGATCGCGACGCTATGCGGCGCGGTCCTGATCGGCGGAGCGCTCAATCTGCTGCCGGGATCGGCGTTGATGGGTTCGCTCGCTTTGCCCCTGGTTGCGGTTGTCGCCCGCCGGTGGGCCGGCGTTGCCGGCGGCACCCGGTCCTTGTGGGTCTTGCTTGCCCTGGGGATCGCAGGCGGCGCTCTGGCTGTCGCGGTCGATCGGTCGCCGGACGGAACGCGTTTCGCTGCTGCCGTCATCGGCAACAGTGCCCCTGCCGCCGATGAAGAGGATTTGCGCCTCGCCAAGGCGATCGGCGGGATCGGCGGCGTGATGTTCGATGCCGAGACGGCGCCGTCGGTGGTGGCACTGCGCGGTTCCGCCGCCGGTATTGTCTCCGCGCAGAACGCCCTCTTCAAATTATCGGGCTACAGCAATCGCCTCACCGCGAATGCCGTGGTCGTGCGCAATCCGCAGTCGCTGTCGGGGGGCGATCTCGTCACGCGCAACTATCCGCGGCTCTATGCCGATGGGTTCCCCGGATACAGCCGGTCCTTCGATGGCGCCAACTGGCGCGTCTATCACCGCGACAAGGAAAGCAGATGATACGCGATGTCCGCACCATAAGGCCGGAGCCGCCGGGTTCCACCGGCCGTGAACGCATTCTGATCGTCGATGATGAGCCCGTCGCCGCCAGGGCGGCCCGGATGATCCTCGAAGGGGCGGGATATAGGGACATTGAAGTCGCCCATTCGGCGGGCGAGGCCTTTGTCCTGCTCGGTTTGTCCGAGGATGGCAGCGAGGGCTCGGCCGGGGTCGGCGGGGTCCTGCCGTTCGATTTGGTGCTGCTCGATATCATGATGCCGGGGATTGACGGGATCGAGGCCTGCGCGGCCATTCGCGCGACGCATGCAGGGCTCAAGCTGCCGATCGTCATGCTTTCGGCCGTTTCGGATGTGCGTCAGCTCAATCAGGCCTTCATGGCGGGCGCGCATGATTTTGTCGCGAAACCCACGACCCCAGTGGAGCTGGTGGCCCGGGTCAATGGCGTCTTCCGCATGGCCCGGATGTTGAACCGCAGCCTGGACCAGGAAACCGGATTGTCGCCATCCCGGCCAGTCGCGGCCGAGCAGGACGCCTTCCTGCTGGACCGGGAGACCTCCCTCCTGACGCGCCGGGCCGTCGAGCAGCTCATGAACGAGTGCCGCATCGCGGACCGGCCGCTGGCCCTCGCGCTTCTGCAGGTCAATGATTGCGATGCCTATGAAAGCCATTGGGGCCGCGCGGGCGTGGACAGGCTCATGGGTGATCTGGCCGCGATCGTTCGCACATTCCGCTTTGACCTTGGGACGCTCGTGGGCCGCTATGACAAGGCGGCGCTTGCGATCGCGCAGCCCGGCGCTGCCGATGGCGCCATGCTTGCCGCTTGCTGTGCCGAGCTCAGGCATCGCGTCGATGCTGCCTGTATCGAGCACGGCAACGCCCTTCACGGCGGTGACGTGGGGGTGACGACGGTCGCCGGCTGGGCGACGGGCGCGGACATAGGGGACCTGCCGGCCAAGCTTCTGGATGCCCTGCACCGCGCGCAACCTGGGGAGGAATGTCATGCACTGGTCTAGGATCGCCCATCGGGCCATGGTCACAGGCGTGCTGGGCGCGGGGCTGTGCCTGCTACCGGCCGCGCCCGCCTATGCCGGGGCCTGGACCTTGCCCGAAGGGACCGGGCAGGTCATTGCGACGCCGCTCTATTCCGATAGCGGCAAGGGGTTCGACGCCAATGGGGATGTCGCCGATATTCCCGATTACCGTAAGGCCGAACTCTATGTGTTGCTGGAATATGGGCTCACCGACGATGTGACGCTTGTGGCCAAACCTTCGCTGACGAACCTGTCGGTCGAGGGCGCGGGCGATAGCGGCGGCATCGGATATACCGAATTGGGTGGGCGCTACCGGGTCTATGCCAGGGGTGAGACGGTCGTTTCCCTGCAGGCGCTGGCGCGGGTTCCGGGCGAGAAGCGGCGCAGCAATCTTGCCCAGGTCGGCGGCGATACGATGGAATATGATCTCCGGGGCCTGGTCGGCCGGTCCTTCAGGCTGGGCGGAGCCAAGGCCTTCCTCGATCTGCAGGCCGGATATCGCCTCCGCTCCGGACGGCCGCCGAACGAATTTCACATCGATGCGACGCTCGGGGTCGATGTGGGCCGGAAAACGCAGATTCTCGCGCAGGTCTTCAATACGGTGAGCGACGGGCGTGGGACCGGCGCCTTCACCGATTATCGCTATCATAACGCGCAGCTGAGCGTCGTGCAGACGATTGCGCCGAACATGTCCCTGCAGATCGGTGCGCTGGGAACCATTGCCGGCAGGAACGCCTTGCGCGAGCGCGGGGTCTTTGCCGGTTGGTGGGTTCGCTTCTGACACCGCGCCTGCCGGCCGCGTCCATCCCGAGATCGCCGCCCGCGCAGCGAGGCGGGGTCAGACCATTGATGCGCGGTGCAGCGCCTGGCTCGAGCAGGGTTGGCCCCAGTAAAAGCCCTGGGCCTGATCGCAGCCCTCTGCCTGGAGCAGCTTCAGCTGCTCCGCGGTTTCAAGGCCTTCGGCGAGGATCGGCAGGTTGAGGCTGCGCCCGAGCGCGAGGATCGTGCGGATGATCGAGCGGGCCTGATGGCTGGTGGTCGATTCGATCAGGAAGGATTTGTCGATCTTGATCTTGTCGAAGGGAAACGAGTGCAGCGTATTGAGCGATGAGTATCCCGTACCAAAGTCGTCGAGCGCGATGGTGACTCCCAGCGCCTTGATCTGACGAAGGACGTGAAGCGCGCGCAGCCTGTCGGATATGATCGCGGTCTCGGTGATTTCCAGTTCCAGCCGGCTCGCCGGCAGCCGGGAATCGAGAAGCGCGCTGGTCACGATCTCGACCAGATCGACGCCCATGAGCTGGATCGCGGAAATATTGACGGCGATACGCCAGGGCTCGGGCCAGAGGGCGGCTTCCTGGCAGGCGGCGCGCAGGACCCACTCGCCGATCCGCACGATTTCCCCATTTTCTTCCGCGATCGGAATGAATTCGGAAGGCGCGATCCAGCCATCGCGGTGATGGTTCCAGCGCAATAGGGCTTCATATCCGATAATCTCTTCGGATTTGACGGACTTCTGCGCCTGAAACACCAGGCTGAATTCGTCGCGGGCGATGGCCTCGCGAAGATCGTTGGCGCGCAGGCGGCGCTTGCGGGCCGCTTCATCCATGCCTTCTTCATAATAGCATGTCGACCGGCCGACCGTGAGCTTGGCGCGGTACATGGCAAGATCGGCATTGCTCTGGATCTGCTCGCGCGTCTCGCCGTCGGACGGATAAACCGCGACACCGATACTGGCCCCCGGACGGATCGACAGCTGATCGAGCTCGATCGTCGTCGTCAGGCAGGTTTCCAGACGGAGGATGAAGTCGTTGAGCTCGGCCTGTTCCCTGAACGGCTTGAAGGCCGCGAATTCGTCTCCGCCGAAGCGCGCGAAGCATTCGCCGTCGGCGAGCATCGCTTTTGCTCTTTCCGCGGTCACCGCCAGGATCATGTCGCCGGTTGCGTGACCATAGGCGTCGTTGATTTCCTTGAACCGGTCGAGATCGATCCCGATCACCGCGACCCGGGTTTCGGTGCCTTTGGCACGCGCAATCTCGTCGTCGAGGCGGTCGACGAAATTGAGAGCGCATTCCTCAACGCGGGGCAGGTCTGCGTGGCCGTCAAGCGGCTCTATGTGCCGCGCCGGATGATAGACGATGTTACCGACGCCTTGGGTGATATCGTTGCCGCCGCCAAGGTCGGTGACGGGCTTGCCGAAGGGACGACGATGGGGCCCATCCAGAACGCCGCCCAACTGGCCCGGCTGCGCGATCTTCTGGAAGACAGTCGCCGCGTCGGCCGGATCGCCGCCGGCGGAGAACTGCTCAACGGGCCAGGATATTTTTTCTCTCCGGCGATCGTGCGTGATGTCCCGGCGGATGCCCGGATTGTCGTGGAGGAACAGTTCGGGCCCATCCTGCCGATCCTGGCCTATGATTCCGAAGCAGAAGCCGTGGCGCAGGCGAACGGGTTGCCTTTCGGTCTTGGCGCGTCGGTCTGGGCAAAGGATTCCGGCCGCGCCGCCGCGCTGGCGGATCGGATCGATGCCGGAACCGTATGGATCAATACCCACACGGACCTCGATCCTGACCTGCCGTTCGCCGGCTCGCGCCAATCGGGCCTGGGCGTGGCATTCGCGGAAGAGGGGTTGGCTGAATACACTCAGGTCAAGGTCGTCAACCAGTCGCGCGCGTAATGGGGGCGGGTAGGGGCTAGCGGTCCACCACATTATTCTGAACTATCAGTCGTAGAAAACCATCAGGCGCAGCTCGAAGCTCTCGCGCGGCGGCACCGGGGCGCCGGGCGTCGGTAGCGAGAAGGCGCTGTGCGGTGCGACAAGCGGGCGCTGTCCGCTTTCGTCATAGACCTTGAAGAAGATCGCATCGTCGGGCTGCATGTCGGACATGTAGTACCAGCGGTGGTCGGGATTGTGGGCGACGCCGTATATCTCGCTCTCGCCATAGGGATAGACGTGCCGGACCCGCACGAGATCGTCCGGCGCGACTGATTGCGGCGCGCAGATCGCCAGGGGATCGTCGCGCAGCGGGCCGGTGATCGGCCGCCAGTAGTTGACGAGCGCGAACGGGCGCTCCAGCCATGCCTTGCCGGCGTCGCCCAGCGTGCGCATGATCTGGTGGCGTGCGCTGACCGGAGTGAAATCGCAATGGACGCGGTGAAGCGGCTGGCGCGCCACGCCGCCACCGCGCAGCCTGGCGTTCGGGTCGGGCCGCCGCCGCGTCGCGTGATCGAACACCGCCGCCACCTTGCGACCGAGCAGGGTTTCGGTGATCTCCTGCATTTCGGGATAGAGTCTGGCCTTGACCTGCTCATGATCGTCGAAGTCGCGAAAGTCCGCAGGGAGCTTGATGAAATCGAACCCGTCGCGTTCAATCGAAAATTCGCGGCCGGCATCGCGCACATCGGTGATCGAGACGGCCCGTGGGTCGTCCACGACGCTGCAGACCGGAACGCCTTCGGGCGGTTCGATGTAGTAGGTGGTCGGCTTTGGGGCGTGCTGGTCGATATAGTTGATCGTTGCCCTGACGCTCCCCGACATCCTCTCGCTCCTTGTGGCCTTTCGACATCGTTTTGACATACATTCCCCAAGTGGCATGCCGTCTGACGTGAGTTTCGCCTGAATCCGACCG
>ENA-UPTA01002222-UPTA01002222.1-activated-sludge-metagenome-genome-assembly--contig:-NODE-2222-length-20257-cov-7.089199_pt1 | contig 20257 bp, 17 predicted proteins | sample MGYA00238184_ERZ773361 | MGnify/ENA primary metagenome ERZ773361 (study PRJEB29100, sample SAMN05720205) | activated sludge metagenome | isolation source: anaerobic digester from wastewater...
CGTTGGTATTCCGCATCATTGCGGATAATACGGTCGTCGTAATCGGTTTGCCAATTTTTCCGTCCCGCCGTATTTCGGGCAATATTGATTTGTTTCGATGTTTGCATTTTGAATTTCCCCATGATTTTCGGTATTAACATTTCAACAGGTTCAATGCGGCGCATGTTGCGGCGCGATAAACGGTATTTTTCCTGGGTTGAAGTCCGTTTAAAACATAAAAATGACCGTTTCTGTCTACATAATTTCTTGGACTTGAATCTGGCAGATTTGAATGTTTTTTCTACTTTTGTAGTAAGTATAGTTTTACAATGCAAAAAATTAATTTCGACTGCAGGTATTTCAGAGGCGGTATTCCATGCAAACCCAACAAGCAACACAGGGTTGAATGTGGCAATTGCAGCTATTATCAACCCATAAGCAAACGTATTCTTATTATAAAACTGGGTGCGATGGGCGATGTTATCCGCACCACACCCCTTATTGCTGCGTATCGCAAAAAATTTCCGGACTGCCACATCAGCTGGCTTACCCTTACCCCGGAAATTCTTCCATCCTCTGAAATTGACAGTATTTACAAATGGGATGTAGGCTCCGTTTTTATTCTTTCGAACCGTAAATTCGATATTGCTATAAACCTCGACAAAGAAGACGAAGCCTGCATGTTGCTTTCGAAACTGGAAGCAACCGAAAAATATGGGTTCATCTGGAACGATAATCATATAGAAGCTGCAACGCCTGCTGCCATGCATAAACTGGTAACTGGTTTATTCGACCATATTTCGCAGGATAACACGCAGCACTACATGCAGGAGATTTTCGACATTTCCCACCTGCCATTCAACGACGAAGAATATCTTATCAACCTTAATGAAAAGCTGGCTCAACAATGGGCAATGCATTTTGAAACAATATCGGGAGGAAAAAAAATCATCGGCTTGAATACGGGTTGCGGGAATCGCTGGCTAACACGCCTCTGGCCCGATGAATACTGGATTACTTTAATTAACCAATTGTTGCGTCAGGGTTTCTTCCCTGTTGTTTTGGGTGGTCCGCAGGAAAACGATAAAAACACGATGCTGTCCGAAAAAACAGGCTGTTACTATCCGGGAACCTTTTCGCTGGAAGAATTCATTGCGCTTTCAAAGTCGCTCGACCTTGTGGTAACACAGGTGTCGATGATGATGCACATTGCCATGGCACTGAAGCGGAAAATTGTTCTGATGAACAATATTTTTAACAAGCACGAATTTTATATGTACAATCGCGGAATAATTGTTGAGCCGGAAAGCGGCTGCGATTGTTACTATGGGAATAGCTGCTCCCGCGAACGCTCGTGTATGTACGACCTAAAACCGGAAATTATACTGAAAAAAATAAAAGAGCTTCTGTAATGCAAATTGCCTACCTCTCCACATTTTATCCGTTCAGGGGTGGAATTGCCCAGTTCAACGCTTCACTGCTGCAAACCTTCGTCGATATGGGGCATCGTGCTCAAGCCTATACATTCACGTGCCAGTATCCCGGTTTTTTATTTCCGGGGAAAACGCAAATGGTAACAACCGGCGACAATGCCATGGTAATTGATAGCACCAGAGTGCTGAACACTATTAATCCATTTTCGTATTGCAGCACAGCAAAAAGAATTAATCGCGAAGCACCCGACCTGCTGCTTATGAAATATTGGATGCCTTTTTTCGGACCATCGCTGGGAACCGTTGCAGGGCGTTTGAAAAATCAAACCAAATCGATAGCAATTCTCGACAATTTTATACCTCACGAAAAAAAGTTCTTCGATACTGCATTCAATTCATATTTCGTTAAGCGTGTCAACGGATTTGTAGCCATGTCGGACAAAGTAAAAACCGATTTACTCAATCATAAACCGGATGCACATGTAATGCTTATGCCCCACCCTGTATATAATCACTTCGGGCAACGCACCGATAAAGAATCGGCGCAACAAAAACTCGGGCTGGATCCTAAAAAAAAATCACTGTTGTTTTTTGGTTTCATCCGGACATATAAAGGACTCGACAACCTAATCAGGGCGTTTAACCTGCTCGATGAGTCGTATCAACTTATTATTGCAGGTGAAACATACGGAAGTTTCGAAAAATATGCAAACCTAATAGAAGAGAATAAGTTTAAAAGCAATATTAAAGTTTACAACGACTATATTCCCGATAATGCTGTTGCCAACTTTTTCTCGGCTTCCGATGTGTGCATACTGCCCTATCGGTCGGCAACACAAAGCGGTATTACCAGCATTTCGTACAATTTTGATGTGCCGGTTATTGCTACAAACACAGGGGGTCTGGCTGAATTTATCGAAAACGGCAGCACAGGTCTGATCATTGCTGATTCCAACCCTGAAACAATTGCTGACGGAATCAGAAGATTCTACGCCGATTGCAATATTTCAGCCATGCAACAGCGTATTTCCGAAATAAAACAAAACCTAAGTTGGGAGCACTTTGCCGGCGAAATTATTAAGTTCAGTAAAACCCTCTAAAAACTCCCTCGAAAATCAGGAACATACATCAGCCTGCATGGAAATCAGCCTGTAATCGCGATTGGTTTTTAGGTAAGTCCGTATTATCTGCCTCGCATCGCGGTTGTCGGGGTACGATGCAATACAATCGGAAAGCAATTCCGGATTGTTTTGATGCTGGATATCGCAAAAGCCGTAGCCCATATATTTGCCGTTTTTAACTGATACCACTCCTATTTCTTCCTCGTTTCGTCCACTGGTAACAATGAAAATATTTTCGTTTTCGAGTCCGTACCGTTTCAGCACCTGCGTTGCCCTGTCATTATAGCTTTCAGCAGGCTCTTCCCCGATACATGCACCCCTGCAGTCTCCCAGCGCATGGTAGAAACAGGCACCGGCACTTTGATACAACCCACAGAGCTTCTGACACAACGAATATTCGTTACACAAGCTGAACAGATTGTCTTTAGCTGCTCCCTGCGACACAAACGAATCAAGCGGAACATCGTATCCATCATCATTCTTACGGATTGAAAACTGCAGGTATCCGTTTTCATTGACATCATAGTATAAGCCCCACTGGTGCTTTGTTCTTCGCTGTGCTTTGTTGTAACGTGGTTTGTTTCTCTTGATTTCGCACGATTCCTTTAATAATGCTATCAGCTCGCTTCCGGTAAGTTCAAAACTCACCCCTGCTATTTCGGACTTCAGCTGAACTCCTTTCGAAGTGGTTTCGTTATTTAAATGGGTAATTACTCTCCGGTAGATATTTTTACTTTTCCCTATATAAATCAGGTCGGTATTTTCGTTATAGAAATAATACACTCCGGCAGCTTCCGGGAGCGCTTTCAGGGTGGCAATATCAAGATTTCTGTTGAGTCCCTTAGTTGAAAATCCCTGCATATTTTTTCCGGAATACTGCTCACGGTCGATTTTGTAAAGCAATTTAAACAGATGATAGGTAGCCACAGCATCTCCTTCAGCCCTATGGCGGTTGTTTATAACAATACCCAGTTTTTCGCATAAGTTTCCGAGGCTGTACGATGGCAATCCCGGAATAAGCTTGCGGCTCATTTTTACAGTACATAATTGCTCACGGCGGAATTTATACCCCAATCGCAGAAACTCGCATCTGATAAAGTTGTAGTCGAAGGCGGCATTATGCGCAACAAAAATGGTATTTTCGGTAAGTTCCACTATTTTCCGAGCCAGTTGATAAAAACAGGGTGCATTTTCAACCATTTCGTTGGTAATACCAGTAAGGCCTACAATGTAAGCCGGTATCATACATTCCGGGTTCACGAGGCTCGAAAACTGCTCGACGATTTGCTCGCCGTCGGTAACAACAATCGCAATTTCGGTAATTTTATCCTGCCCGGCACTACCCCCGGTAGTTTCTACGTCGATTATTGCAAACCGCTGATTCATTTCAATGCCGGTGTTTTTTACCGGGTTTATTAACCAGTTCTATTACTGTATATGGAGGTTTTCGCATGAAAATAGCAATTACGGCAGCCGCAAGACCCCCCGAAAAGCCACTTGTAAGTCCGTATGCTCCGAGCAACTGAATAACAATATTTACCACAAACAAACAGAGCATAACAATAATGCATAGGATAAATATTCTTTTCCAGTTATAGGTTATTTTTACTTCAGCACCGCAAAAAACACAAAATCTGTTTTTTGAACCTTTCTTTCTGGAAAATATTCTTTTAAATACGCTTCCTTTGCTATGGCAATTCGGACATTCCATAATGTCATCCTAAGATTATTAATTAGGTATGCAATATTACAAAAAAATTGGAATGGGCATACGACAAACTTTCAGGGGAGTTATTATGCAATTTCGAAATATGATAAAATTTGTTATCAATTTTTAAACAATATTGCCTCGAATAATTGAAATTATAAATTCAACTGGGTTAATTTTCAATTGCTAATACATTACTATTCTGATAATTATAATAAATATCGTTTTCTATTTATGAAAATTAAAAAAAATGGTATATAAATTGTAAAATGTTAACGGTATTTGTTTTTTTAAATAGATTATTTATATTTGCTTTAATTAGTAAACATAAAAACCAAAAAACTATGAAGTTTCTAACAAACAAAGGATTCCTCGGAATCGTATTATTAATTATCATCGGAGCTGTATGTTCATGGCTTCTTGATGGTACGTTACTCAGTCTCAGCGGAGTCTGGAGATTACTCTTTGCAATAGGTGTAACCCTGCTTCCCGGTCTGTTGTGGTTATGGTTCTTCTACATGGAGGATAAATATGAAAAGGAACCCAAACAAATGCTTCTTGGTGTTTTTGCTCTTGGCGGACTTACAGCCTATGCTCTCAGCAAACCCATTACCGCTTTGTTTGTACCGGAAGTTTCGGTTTTCGACCAAAACCTGCTCAGCCAGTTTTTAGTAGCATTTCTGTTGGTAGGGATGATACAACAGCTGGTAATTTTCCTTACAGTGCGTTACAGCATTTACTTCAGCAATGAGTTCAACGAACCTGCCGACGGTGTGATTTATTCCATTGCTGCTGGTTTGGGGTTTGCTGCAGTTTACAATTTTGAGTATCTCGTTCAGATGGATGCCATGAATCTGGGAATTGTGATTACCCGTATTATTAATTTCTATCTGGTTATGGCAATTTTTTCAGGCATTATGGGATACTTTATCGGTTTCGCCAAGTTTTCGAAAGCAAAAAATTGCGGACGCGAAATGTTCATGGCCATTGGACTGATTCTGGCTGCTTTCCTCAATGGATTGTATTGGACAGTTCTCACCAATGTTCAGGGTATGAACTTCAGCATTCTGAAAGAACTGGCAATATCTGCCGGAAGCGTTATTGTCATTTACCTGATAATGTACTTCCTTTTGAATCGTTCTGTTGAAGCTTCACCCTTCAAGAATCCGGAAAACAAACCTCAGTAATCAGTAACAAGAAATATAAACTAAAAAAAAATCAGAAAAATGGAAAATCAAAAATTATCATATATTTCATGGGCAGTGCTGATTGGTGCAGTGCTGATTCTTGCTGGCTGGTTCCTGACCCGCAGCTCAAATGCAAACACCAAGCCTTTTTCTTTTGCTATCAATGATTCTGTTAGTAAAAAAGCCGTTACTGTTGGATTTGAGTATCCAAAAGACTGGAACGAAATGGCCACCGATAAAGCAGAAAGCAAACTGGGCTCGCTGAAAACTCCAAAAACTTATGTTCTCATCGATAAACAAACGCTTACGATGATGGGATTAAAGGGTGCTCAAGCTGTTGTTAACCAGCGAAACTTCGAAGAATATACCGAAATATCTTCGGAAGACCTGAAAATAAACGACCTGAATGCAGTGAAAATCGGTTTCTCATACACCGACAATGGCATTAACATGCAAGCATGTCAGGTTCTCGTTGACCTTAAGACAAATGCCAAGGACATGATTGTAATCACATATTTTGCTCCTGAGAAAGATTATGCGAAGAGTATTGGCGATTTCGGCAAACTCATTAAGTCAATAAGCATTACATCAAGCAATTTAAAATAAACCATAAACTATGAAAAAGCACATCATTATCAGTCTGTTTGCAGCCCTGCTACTCTTAATGCAGTCACAGACCTTTGCGCAAATAAATCCGGTTGCAATTTCCGACAACTACTACAAGGGTATTGTGAAAATACTTTTGTTTGACCCTGTGCTCGCTCAGGTTGATGAAGAAACACTGGGATACCTCGGCAGAGGCTCCGGGTTCTTTGTAACAACCGATGGCGTTATTTTCACAAACCGCCATGTGATTGAACAATGTGTTTACGGATACATTCTATATCAGGATAAAAAGGGCGAATACGACACTGTCACCTACAGTAAAGGTATTGAAAAAGACCCCTCGGTGAAATGTGTAGCCTACAGTGGTTACACTGTTCCCATTGTGCAGGTTTACCATGGGCGTGGTCCGAACGACTATAAGCTCTACCTGGCCGAAGTACTTACCCTCAGCGATGCTTACGACGGAGCAGTAATCCGCATTGTTTCCGATATGGATGGCAACAAACCCACCGCACCATTTACAGCATTACCTATTGGCAATTCCGACAATTGCAAGCAGGGTGAAGACCTTGTTGTGATGGGATATCCTGCTCAGTATGACGGGAATTACGATTTGGCACTGAAGGACATGATCACTTTTACCAAAGGATATAATTCCGGTCTTGATTATGTTTTTAACGAAGATTACGGCTTCATTAAAACCGATGCGGCTATCAACGGAGGAAACAGCGGAGGACCCGTTTTTGGAAACGACAATAAAGTAATCGGTATTGCCAGCGCTAAAGGAATCAAAACCAATATCGGTCTAGTTGGTGGTATCAACGGGATGTATTACGTTGTTGCTCCCAATGCCACTATTTTTAAAACCCTTATTTCAAAAGGACTCACCCCGCCCGATAAAGCAGAAAATATAACCGTTACCAAAGGCGATGCCAAACCAATGCCCGAATTTGTATCCTGCGATCAGCAAACCTCAAAGGCTAAACAAACCACTGTAACAGGTATCGTAAAAAGTGCAGATACTGGGAAACCCATAAAGGATGCAGTTGTCGGCCTGCTTATTTATGACGAAGCAAAAGATGACTTCATTGTGGTAAGCGGAGGTTATACGGGTAGTGATGGCAAATTCACCATGGAACCCGACGTTACACTCGACACCGATTACGGTATTGCTGTTATGGCCGATGGGTATCAGGATCTTGTTGATGTAATCACCATTACTTCTAGCTCAAATTATCTCACAATCACATTGGCTAAACAACGAAAATAATTACCAGTTATTTATACTTAAAAGACTTGCCCGAAACTGGCAAGTCTTTTTTTTAGTAATTTAGACAGATTTACTACATTTACATAAAAATTTCGGATATGGCAGAAGCAGATTTAATTGCAAAAGTGCGCAACAAAGCAACGGCATGGCTCAACGACAATATTGATGCCGAAAGTGCCTGTCAGATTGAAGACATGCTCCATAAAAACGATGACACCCTGATAGAATCGTTTTACAAAGACCTTGAGTTCGGTACCGGCGGGCTTCGTGGAATCATGGGCATGGGTTCAAACCGGATGAACCGGTTCACTGTGGGCATGGCTACGCAGGGGCTGGCAAACTATCTGATAAAGACATTTCCTAAAGAAAAGATTGCGGTTGCCATTGCTCATGATAGCAGAAACAATAGCCGGAGTTTTGCCCAAAATGCCGCTGACGTGCTCTCTGCCAATGGCATTACTGTGTATTTATTTGATGAGCTCCGCCCTACCCCTGAGCTATCATTTGCTGTAAGGACACTGGAATGCAAAAGTGGGATTGTTATAACCGCATCGCATAACCCCAAAGAATACAACGGGTATAAAGTGTACTGGGCTGATGGCGGACAGATAATATCACCACACGACAAAAACATTATTGCGGAAGTAAGAAACATAAGCAGAATTTCGGAGGTAAAATTCACGGGAAACTCCGCATTGATACATCCCATTGGTAGTGATATCGATACATTGTATATCGAAAAAGTAAAATCCTTGAGTTTGAATCCTGAAGTAATTCAGCGGCAGCAGAAGCTTTCGATAGTGTACACACCCATTCACGGTTCAGGGGTGAACATTGTTCCAATGGCTTTACAAAGTTTCGGTTTCACCAATATTATTCGTGTCCCTGAGCAGGATATCCCTGATGGTAATTTCCCTACGGTGCATTCGCCCAACCCTGAGGAAGCGGCTGCTCTGAGCATGGCTTTGGAATATGCAAAAAAGGCAGGCTCCGAAATTGTTATGGGTACTGACCCTGATGCCGACAGGGTTGGGATAATAGTAAGGGATTCAAACGGTGAATATGTGTTGCTGAATGGCAATCAAACCGCATCTGTTTTACTGTATTACCTCATCAGTGAATGGCACCGCAAAGGAAAAATTGATGGCAGACAGTTTATTGTTAAAACCATTGTTACTACCGACTTGTTGGCTGAAATTGCCGACTCTTTCAATGTAAAGAACTATGATGTACTCACTGGCTTTAAATACATTGCTGCTATCATCCGCGAATACGAAGGGAAAATGGAATTTATCGGTGGCGGAGAAGAAAGCTACGGGTATCTGGCAGGTGATTTTGTGAGAGACAAAGATGCGGTAATTTCCTGTGCCCTGATTGCTGAAGTTGCTGCCTGGGCAAAAGATAACGGAAAAACTATCATTGACATACTGAAAGAAATATATGTACGATTCGGATTTTATAAAGAAAAAATGATATCGGTAACACGTACCGGAAAGTCGGGAGCAGAAGAAATTGCTGCCATGATGGATTCGTTCCGGAATCAGCCTCCCGAATCGATATGCGGAACTGATGTTACCATTATTCACGATTACGAAAAACAAGCTAGCATCGATATGCTGAGTCAACTGCGCTACACAATTCCCCTGCCCAAATCGGATGTGCTTCAGTTTGAACTGAAAGACGGTTCAAAAATTACAGTAAGACCTTCGGGCACGGAACCAAAGATCAAATTTTATTTCAGCTTAAAAGCATCGCTCCAGCGGGTTGAAGATTACGATACGGTGAATGTAGAACTTGACCAGCTTGTCGAAAAAATGGCAAAAGAAATCATTCGTTAAATGAAGTCGTACCGAAAAGAGCTCTGGTTTCGTACCGAAACACGGCGTAAACTGATAAATATTACACCTAAGATAATTCAATGCCTTACTGAAAGCGGAATACGCGAGGGGTTCTGCCTGGTGAACGCAATGCATATTACGGCCAGTGTATTTATAAACGATGATGAAGCCGGGCTTCACCACGATTTTGAGGTGTGGCTCGAGAAGCTTGCTCCTGAAAAACCCCATTCACAATATCGCCACAACGGTTACGAAGACAATGCCGATGCGCACCTAAAGCGTTCAGTAATGGGGCGCGAAGTAATAATTGGAGTTACCGAAGGTGAGCTTGACTTTGGCCCCTGGGAACAGATTTTCTATGGAGAATTCGATGGCATGCGCGACAAGCGCGTGTTGGTGAAAATTATCGGGGAATAGCAGCACCTACTTTTTTGTATCGAGGTACTTCAGGTAACGGACAATTTCCTTTGGTTTTACATCTTTGGCAACTATTATTTTGTTGCTGTCGAGAATAAACAAGCGTGGAGTGCGTGTGGTTCCGTAATAGATGAAAAAATCGTCGGTACTGCCGGCACTGCAAGCATTTACCCACGATAATTTCATGTTTGTAACATAGTCTTCCCATGCATTTTTATCGGACTGTATGTTGATGGCAATAAGCTCTGCTCCCATCTTTTTAATTTCTTCGTAGCTACTGTGGAGCACCGGAGTTTGTTCATCGCAGAGTGAGCAGCCCCGCTCCCAAAACCACAGAATTATATAGCGCGCCTGAATGCTGTCAGTTTCGAAAAGAGCTCCGTCGATTCGTTTCAAATGCAGGTTATGCGACTTTGCACCCAGCATATTGTACTTCATTTCGTCAACTCTGCTGCGTATCATGTCGATTGCTTTTTCGTCGGCCCATTTAATTTTACCGTTCAGGAAGTAGTTGTTTGCCAGATAAACAAATACTGCATCCATACCTATTACCGAAGGGTTTTCGAAATGATCGACAAGATATGATACAATATATTTTTCGAAATCGATGTTCACCGATGCTTTGGCAATGAGAGCATCAACATCTTTATACACATTTTCGATACTATCGACACGGGTACTCAGGAAGAATTTTGAATATTCGTCGAGCATGCGGTGAAAAACGAATTCAGGTGTTCGCAACAGCCTTTCGTCACTAAAATCCACTGCATCGAAATAATGATCTTTATAATAATAGTAATACCTTGCAGGGTCCTCGGTCTGCCATTGCAATACATACGGCGGAAATTCAGGCGGAAGCATTGCTGCCATCATTTTCGAAAGAAAACCATTGTTGTCCTGAGTTTTGTAATATTTGTACACAACCATTCTCCTGTTTTTCAAACTGTCTTCGGTGCGTTTTATTTCATCTGCATTAGCCTGACCAGAATTTGCATAATACTGTTTTTTTATATCGAGCTCAGAGCTTGCCAGATTGATGGCAGCAATGTCGCGCTGAAGGCCAAAGAAAAGGTCGGGTTTTTCGGTACCTGTCATAATAAGTTTCCCTAGTACATTATCGAGACCGGTGGTAATTGAAAAATCCTGATCGTCGAGAACAAGAAAATCGAATCGTGTTTTAGGGGGTATTACAATGAAATACACCCCTTGCGGTAACACAAAATCGCCGAAAAAAACCGCATGACCCTTACTATCGGTCTGAATGGTATCAATCACCTGATATTCAGGACCGTAGTGCGATCCAAAATATAAAAGTCCATTTTCGTGCCCGGTAACAGTAACTTCGATTCGGAAGGCAAAGGCCGTCATCGAAAACGTCATGCAGGCCATTACTGACAATGCAAACAGTAATAACTTCCGACAATATTTACGAGGCATTTCTACCATACAATGAAGTAGTTATTCTTTTTCTGCTGCACGGCGTTGTTTATCGAAACGAATGAATTCCGTAATACTGTCGACCCCGATTCGTTTTGCAACAATGCGTTTCTCACGGTCGAGCATATACACCACAGGGGTAGAATAGATATCGTAAAAATTTCTGAAATTAGAATGCGGATATGGGCCATCCCACACGTTATACCAACCACTGCCAATCATATCTTTTTCATTGATAAAATCAACCCATTTTTCCTTTTCGTACTGGGTGTATAAACAAAAGACCTTAACATTCATGTTCGACAATGTATCGCGCCATTTTTCGAACAGTTCGGGCACCTCTTTTTTGCAATGTCCGCAATCAGGTTCCCAGAACACCAGAATGGTATATTCGGCATCAACAGCATGCAGCGACATATAAGTTTCGTCGTATGTTTCCATTTTTTTTAGGTCAGGAGCCACATTGCCAATGATATTCGGAGTGATTTTCAACACCCTTTCGGTAAGTTTGGCCATAAATGTACTGTCGCCCCAATAGGCTTTTCCACTAAGGTACCATTGTTCGGCAATGTGAACAAAAACCTCATCGAAACCCATAATTTTTGAAGTTTCGAAATAGTTGAGCAGGTGGGCCGCTACAAAACGGAACATCAGCGTGTCGCCTTCATAAGCCATTTTTATAACCCTGTCTGATTCGAATTTCATAGAATCGGGCAAAGGGACCACGACTTTATCGAAGAAATAGGTTAATTTTCCCTGAAAAACGGGGGTTCTCAACAAACCGGCTTCGTTGAAATCGATATTATCGAAATAGTGATCTTTATAATATCGCCATTGGAAAGTGCTGTCGGTTATATTACCGTTTTGGTCGCGCGGGTAATCGGGCACATCAATCTCAATCATCGATTTCAGTACTTTTGCAAAAAAAGTATTGCTGTTTTTATCAACCATATTCAACATATACTGATGCCTTTGCTCGCTGATATCTCTTATTTTTTCGTTGTACAATTTCACGGAATCAGGCATATCGCTGTATTTGGATTTTAGGTTGATATAATCGAGTTGTTTGGACTGCAATTCTGCCATTTTTCGCTGATAATCGTTAAATAGTTTGTTTTCGGCAGAGCCTTTGATTTTCATATTATCCACATACCTGGCCGTATCGGTTTCAATTGAAAAATGTTGTTCATCTCCTACAATTATTTCGAAGTAGGTCATTTTTAAACTGGGCATCACCACGATATAAATGCCATGATTCAGTTTTTCTTTTCCGGCAAAAGTGCAATTCCCTTTCGAATCGATGCGGGCTGTGTCGATTACATATTTTTTATCGCCAAAATGATGCCCGAGATACAAAACAGTATCGTGAACCCCGTTTACTTTTAACTTAATCTCGTAACCCTGCGAAAATACCAGCATTGATAGTAAGCAAAAGGCAAGCGGCAAAATAATCTTTTTCATATCGGATAGGTTTTCAAAATTTCAAAATTATTAATAGAAACGCATAAAATAATAAAAGGTATCGTTAAAAAACATTTAAATTTTCAAAATGTGTGCCATTAAAAATTATCGTACCAGCTTCGGCGCTTCGATAGTTTCAGGTCCTGCAACATAGCCGCCTTCACGTTAATTTTAAAGCTGTATGATTTGTGCAGACCAAAGGGAATGAGCTGCAAACTGGCTTCCCAGCAATGCAGGTCGCGGTATATATTAATGGTGGTATAGGTGATTTTGTCATTGACAAAATCCCATCCACTCGAAACAGATACTTTCCATTTTGAAGTAACGTTCACATCACCCGATACCTGAAGGCTTTGTGTAACCGTCTGGTCGAAATATGGCTTGGAGTAGCGCAGGTTATAGCTTAGTCGCAGGTTCCATGGAACGTCGAAATCGACATAATCGTCGGGGTAGCCGTAAAGTTGAGAAGCCGCTGTCTGATTTTTAGAGGTTTTACTCTGTGCATTGAAATTGAAACCAACGCTCAGGTTTGCACTGGTAATTCTCAAAATTTTACCCGAAGAGGAAAATTCCGAAGCATTGTAGCGTACAGGAGTACCATATTCGTTACGGGTAATAGCATACGGGTCGAACACCGAAGAGAAATTAATGCTGACTTTTCCCAGACTGGTTCTGCCCGACATGGTAATGGGTGCCCATTTGAGCGAATCGGCCATGATATTATAATTCGTATTGAACGACAAGCCTTCCAACAGTTTAATTTTCTTTTCACCAGAAACAGTATCGGCACGATTGCGAACCTTCATATCGAGTGTATTTCCCAGATTAAACGACAGCGACCCAGCTCCTCCCCTGGTTGGTGTTCCGTAAGGCAAGCCTTCGAACACTGAATACACATAACTCACAGTGTCGTACTGCCCCGTGTTGTTGTTGTACTGAATCCGGTAATAGTCGTCGTAGTAGCCATAGCGCGGCTGACCAAAATCGGGATAATATATAAAACTTACCGAAGGGGTAAGCACATGGCGAAATGCTTTCACCGGTCCCTTTTTAAACTGAAACATCCCGTAAACCGTGGTGTTCATTGTGCATGAGGCTTTGTAGTCCCATGCCCTGTTAAAACCATAAGTATAGTTTTTCACCAGGTCACCCGTAAGTGAACCTACCGAATCGGGCTGCCATAATTTTTCGACCGACCGAGAGTACCACCGTTCGGTATATTGAAACGCCGGCGTAATGTTGATAAATTTCAGTACTTTCAGCGAGGTATTCACCGGAATGCTGTGCTGAATACCGTTGTTCAGATTATCGAGTGTGATGTTCAGCAGCGAATCTTCGCGAACAGTGGCCTGATTGGTAAGCACAGCCGAGTAGCTGATGCCTATTTTCTCGTACCAACGTTGCTTTCCTACTGCCGACTTACGTTTGAGCGGGTAAATTTTGCTCATGTTAAAAGTAACGTCGGGCAAGGTCAGGTTAACCGTACTGTCGGTGCTGTTCTGGGTGTGGGCAAGTGCCATCGACAGGCTGAAGGGTGTGTTTGGCCACACTTTACTATAGCTGATGCGCGACTGTTTTGTGGTGTTCATATACGAAGCGTCGTTATACGAATTCCATTTGTCGTATGCGCTGGAACTGATGTTTACATCTGCCGAAAAAGTACTGTTCGGACGGGCTTTTGCATCCTGATTGTGTTTCCATTTAATGCTGTACAAACGGTCGATTCTGAAGTTATCGAGACCACGGTACCCAAAGCGGTTGTTGTTGAAGCTTAGGTCAACGCTTCCGTTCATTTTGTATCTCTTTTTGTAGTTGGTGCGGGCATACAGTCCAAAACTCCCTTTACTGTAAATATCGCCGGTAAGGAGCAAATCGACACGGTCGTTGATGGCAAAGTAGTAGCCTCCCCTGCGAAGAAAGAAACCCCTGTTCTGCTCTTCGCCGAATTCGGGAAACACAATACCCGAAGTAGAACCCTTTTTATTCGGAAAAAAACCGAACGGAATGCCCAGAGGAAGGGGAACATCTTCGATTACCAGATAAGCAGGTCCCGAAACAATTTTATCGTCGGGTATCATGATGGCTTTGCTGATATTGAAATAGTAGTGCGGGTGGTCGAGGTTGCAGGTAGTAAATTTTCCGTGAATCAAATGCACCTCGTTGTCTGCCTGCTTTTTGGTAACTCCGCCGTGAAGAAAGCTGCCTTCGAATTCTGTGGTAACTTCTTTGATTATGGCTTTTTTCGAATTGAAATTGTAGCGAATAGTGTCGGCTTTAAATGTTTCTTCCCCTTCGACAAACACAGGCTTGCCAAAAACGCTTCCGGCAGAGTCGGTTTCGCCACAGGCGAATACGGTGTTATCGGCAAAATCGATCATAATATATTCTGCTGTAAGCGTGATATCGCCATACGTTACCTGCGCTTCTCCATAGAGGTAAGCACGTTTGTTTTTCAGGTCAACAAAGCATGAATCTTTCGACTGGTAATCGACCGGATGTTCGATAGTATTCGATGGCGCATGAACCGTGATACTGTCTTTCACAATAGTATCGTCGAGCCACAGGGGCACATCAACTGCTCCGCAGACACCACCGTTCTTATGAAAGATATTATTACTTTCCGAACTAATGGCATAAAGATTGCCTGATAACATACCGAAAACCGAAACAAAAAATAAAAGCCGTATGATATATTTTGAGAACAAATTGAAAGTGCTATTTTTGTACAAATACTTTTTAAAATTAATGCCCAAAACTAAGCAAAATTTACACTCGTTCAACATGGCTAACATTCCGAAACATGTAAATATTGTATTCGCTTTCTGTTTATTTTTCATAATGCTGGCATTGCCATACGCGAAAGTATCAGCTCAGAGCGCCGGTAGCGTGAGTGTAAAAAGGGTGGTAATTGACCCGGGACACGGAGGCAAAGACCCCGGTGCCGTGGGAGCTATTTCCAAAGAAAAAGACCTGACGCTAGCCATCTCACTTAAGGTGGGCGATCTGATAAAAAAGAGTTTCCCTGATGTGGAAGTAATATACACCCGCAGCACCGACGAGTTTGTTGAATTGCATAAAAGGGCTCAGATTGCCAACGAGAAAAAAGCCGACCTGTTCATCTGCATACATGTGAATGCCATTGCAGGGGGAACCGCCTATGGTGCAGAAACGTTTGTAATGGGATTGAGTGTAACTGACGAAAACATGCGCGTTGCTAAACTTGAGAACTCCGTTATTCTTAAGGAAGACAACTACCAGAACAATTACGAAGGATTCGACCCAAACAGTCCCGAATCGAACATTATGTTTTCGCTTTATCAAAATGCCTTTATCGAACAAAGCCTCAAGCTCAGCGACAAAGTACAGAAATATATGAAGTCGGTTGCCGGACGTTACGACCGCGGTGTGAAACAAGCCGGGTTCCTCGTGCTTTGGCGTACTGCCATGCCCAGCATACTTATTGAATGCGGTTTTATCACCCATAAGGATGAAGAAAAATACATGAACAGCGAAGAAGGTCAAAACCAGATTGCAAAAGCAATATTCGATGCGTTCAGCGACTATAAGAAAAGCCTCGATAATGAAGGCAAGGAGATAAAAGGATCCGGCTCGCAGGATTCGGTTACAGAGAAACCAGAAAATAATACGGCTATAGAAAAACCTATTTCAGACAATTCTTTTAACTTTGCAGAAGGAATATTTTTTGGAGTGCAAGTGAAAGCATCGGCAAAAAAAATAGATATTTCGAAAGACAGCTTCCTGAGCGGCAAAGGATTGGTATATGAATACGAGCAGGGAGGTTTGTTCAAATATGTGGTTGCCGTGAGCCGCGATTACGAAAGCACCAATGCCGAGTTTGTAAAGCTGAGGGGTGAAGTGAAAGACTGCTTTATGGTAGCTTTCAGAAATGGGGAACGAATACCTGTGATACAGGCGCAAAAGGAGTTAAAACAGTAAACTATGAACAAACGCAGGAAATACATACTATTAGGTTTCATGGCAGTGTTCATCCTGGCATTTTCGTACTGGGGCTTTAACTATCTGAAAGGTGCCGACCTGTTTAAGAAACGGAATACCTTTTATGCCTATTATAATCGCATCGACGGTCTGGGCGTTGGAAGTCCCGTAATGATAAATGGGTATAAAATCGGACAAGTCACCAAAATTGATTTGCTTATTGAAAAAGGAGGCATATTGCTGGTTACCCTCGAAACCATGAGCGATATTCAGATACCCGATTCGAGTGTGGCTGAGATTTTCAGCACCGACCTTATGGGTACCAAAGGCATACAGTTTAACCTCAGCGATAAAACTACCTACTACAACTCGGGCGACACGGTGATAGGCACCATTGAGCAGAGCCTGAAGGAACAGGTGAGTATGCAGATGCTTCCGCTGAAAAGTCAGGCAGAAGACCTGATGAAAGAAATAGAAAATGCCATTACGATTATTACCTACATTTTTAATGAAAATACAAGGCAGAATCTTGAAAAAAGTTTCGAAAGCATAAAAACTACCTTATCTTATCTGGAGTCGTCGTCCATCACCCTCGACACCCTACTTTCGTCGGAAAGTTCACGTTTATCGCGGATTTTTATGCATGTCGAAAAAATTACCGCCAACCTGAAAGACAACAACGATAAAATTACCAATATACTGACGAATTTGTCGCAGTTTAGCGACACGCTGGTAGCCTTGAATCTGGGGCAGACCATATACAATGCCAACAAAGCCATCAGCGATATTGCCTACATCACCGATAAAATAAATCGCGGAGAAGGAACATTGGGGATGCTTGTAAACAACGATACACTGTACTATAATCTGGAAAAAGCCAGCGACGATCTCGACAAACTCATTGTTGACCTGCAGCGCAACCCGGGTAAATATGTAAATTTCAGTTTGCTGCACTTCGGACGCAGTGTGAGTGTTATCAACGAAGAAGACCTGAGCAAGCGCGATCAGAAATACCTCGACAAGCAACGGGAGAAGAGCCGGAAAGAAGCCCAGCGCAATGCGAACACAAAGAAAACCACGCAAACGACCAACCGGAGCATTCTGGATGAGCCGGTAGAATTCGACAGCAATGCGCCTGCCTATTACATGATTCAGATTATTGCAGGCTCAAATAAGCTGAATGCCAACTCACCCGAGTTCAAATCGTATAAAAACGTAAAAGAAAACTACAACGATGGTGTATATCGTTACCTCATCATGCCGCATACCGATGCCACGAACACCCAGAAGTACCTGAGTCTGATAAAGGAAGATTTCGACGATGCATTTCCGGTAGGCATTTATAATGGTTCCATTGTGCCCTATTCGCAGGCGATAGAGCTGAACAGCACGAAGTAATTACAATCCCCGCCCGTCACTGCGGTCACTTCGAGTAGCCTCTGTGTCCGCAGTGCGATGAAGCAAGCTGTACAATGACAGGCTCATTGCGCCCGTCATTGCGAATGTGAGGTACGAACATGAAGCAATCTGCATTTGACGGGCGAGTTTAAAAACTGTATTATAAAATAATTACTATTTTTATTCCATGGAAAAAGGAGGTTTTGTTTATATTATCACCAACAGCAATAATACCGTTTTATATACTGGTGTTACTAATAATCTTAACAGGAGGGTAATAGAACATAAAGAAAAGTTATCTCCTAAATCGTTCGCATCAAAGTATAATTGCAATAAGCTTGTTTATTTTGAATATTTTCAAAGTATAGAAGAAGCTATTTTTCGAGAAAAGCAACTAAAAGCAGGTTCTCGCAAGAAAAAAATCGATTTGATTAATGGCATTAATCCCACTTGGGATGATTTAAGTATTGAGAATTAACGTCTATGTATGGGTGGATTGCTTCACTGCGTTCGCAATGACGTTGGGTGCGCCCGTCATTGCGAATGTGAGGTACGAACATGAAGCAATCTGTATTTGACGGGCTCCCCAGCGTCATTGAAAATAAAATTACTATTCATCGTATGCGTTGAATAATGTGTCGATTTTTTACATAATTTAGTGGCTGAAGCTAAACAATCAACCCAACGGTTCAACACCGTAACCATGGTAAACTATCAGAATATGAAAAAACTCACCCTTTGGGCATGCATTCTTTTGCCTGCAATCAGCATTCACGCACAGATCATCCCCGTGTACACAGAGCATTTCACATCGTACGACAACGTGTGGAAACAATGCAACAACGAATCTGGTACACTGAGTGTAACCGATAGCAAATATAAAATCGGCACCCGGCTGGAAAACGGGCAGTGGTTGCATACCATAGAAAATAAAAAAATTGATGCGGAACATGATTTTACGATTGAAGCAGCCATGATGCACACAGGGGGAGCCGGCAACCAGTTCTATGGAATCACCTATGGGCACAGCGACGATGGCAATGCATATAATTTCTGCATTTCGGAAGAAGGCAAATACGCCATAATTAAAAACGAACAAGGTACAACAGAAGAACTCGCTTCAGGCACAGCGTTGTTGTATATCAACAAAGCAGACAGCGCTGTTAATGTACTGAAGATTACCAAAACCAATGGCAACTGCATGTATTATGTGAACCACAGCCTGATTGCCACCCTCCCATTTACCGTGTTTTTCGGACCAAACCTTGGATTTGCTGTTGCCGGAACTCAGTCGGTAGAGGTTGATTACCTAAGCATTGCCGTAGAATTACCGAACACGGTTACAGGAATCGCCATACCCGACGGTATGGTAAACATACTCAACGAAGAATTCGATGCCACCCCGAATGGCTGGAGTAAAAAATGCAGTTCAGGGTCGTTCAACACCGGTCAGGGCAGAGCGATAGTAAAATGCAGCGGTATCGGACGTTGCTGCAGTGTTTACACCGAAACATCAATACACCAGCAGGGTGATTTCATCGTGGAAGCCTTAGTGACTAAAACCGATGGGGCAAGCTATACTTCCTTCGGACTAATGTCGGGTTCCGAAAACATGGAAATTAGTTATGAGTGGTTCCTGCAATCGACCGGAGCCTTCGGTTTTTATGTGGATTATTCAGGTGACACATACGATACTCCTGAGGTAAATACGTATAATGCACCCAATATGCTGTCAATATATAAAACCGGCAATCTGGTAAAATTCTACATTAACGGTAAGGAAGTTTTTACCACCGACTACATTGCATCGATGTTCGATGAGATAGGTTTTGTGGTGTGCGACCCCGGAACCATTGCGGTTGAAAATATACAGATATGGGAAACCAAACCATGATTCTCAGGCACAGAAAAAAAATGCCAAAGAATGGATTATGTTTATATGTTCACCATTTATTCCACCTATCCACCAATACGAAATATAACCGCCACAAACAATGATTACAACCAGTAAAATACACCATCGCGGAGAAGACCGGTTAAAGCTTGATTTTGCTTACGACACAAGCATTTCCGATAAAATCAGGCAAATTCCGGGGGCAGCATGGAGCCGGACACACAAAGCGTGGCTGATACCCGATGATGCAGAGTCACGCAACCAATTTGGGTCACTCTTTCCCGAAATCACCTTGCCCCTTGTAAAAAACCAGCCTGAAATTGAAGACGGAAGCAAAACGAATGAAAAAGATTTGGCTTTTTATTCAAATGATCTTTCGATGCGAACCCAAGTTCGTATTTTAATCAATTATAAGTATATACGGGTAAAATGTCCCAAAAATGAAAACGACATTCAGTTTTTCAGGAGTATAAAATATTGTTATTGGAAACCCGAAGGTTTTTATTGGGAAATGCCAAACAGTGAAGACAATTATGAAATGGTTTTGACAC
>ENA-UPTA01002226-UPTA01002226.1-activated-sludge-metagenome-genome-assembly--contig:-NODE-2226-length-20240-cov-6.150161_pt1 | contig 20240 bp, 18 predicted proteins | sample MGYA00238184_ERZ773361 | MGnify/ENA primary metagenome ERZ773361 (study PRJEB29100, sample SAMN05720205) | activated sludge metagenome | isolation source: anaerobic digester from wastewater...
TTCGGCATTCCATTGTCAGAGGTGTCTTCACTTCCCTGCCGAACGGCATGGTCACCGGGCATATCTGATACCGCTTCCCGCGAAGGATGTTTAATTTTATCCTTTACTTTTACGATCTATTCATTATTGTTGTATGTACTACTCACCGCTGCAATGCATGTAGGAGATATTTTTGGCGTATACCATACGGCATAAAAGGAGATACCATGGGAGATAAAAGTCCTAAATCAATCGGCAAAAACAAAAAGCAAAAAGACACCAAAAAGGACGACGCGGCCAGGAAAGCCAAGGCCCTTACTGACGCAAAAAAAGACAATACCGGTAATCCCAAAAAAAAGTAAGCGCCTCACAGAGAAGAAAAAATCAGGCTGCAGTGGCTTGACAAATATATGTACCCCCTGTGACGAATAAAAACCCGGCGGAAGGGGGTATGTTGTTACCGTGAGATACTCCTATCCATATCAGAAAAATCGCCTGTGAGAATCATTGAAATTGACAGGTGGGATTTCCCGTTTTTCATTCATAAAAAAATACTTCTTGAAAAATTAAAAATATATCTGCATGTTAGCATAATACATATAGAATGCTTCAAAGCCGCATCTACCGGCTCTGCAGGGGCAGGTGCGGGCGGATTGATTTCATCACCGGATTTTTTCCGCATTCATTATATCTTCTGGAGTTCTGATATGGCACCAGGCACCGAACGGGAACAATGGGGTTCTAAAATTGGTTTTATTTTGGCAGCGGCGGGATCAGCCATCGGTCTCGGGAATATATGGAAATTCCCCTACGTCGCCGGGGAAAACGGTGGTGCGGCGTTTGTCCTGATCTATATTTTCTTCGTTATGGTCCTGGGGCTTCCCATAATGATAGCGGAACTTGTTATCGGCCGCCATACCGAAAAAGATCCCGTGGGGGCGTTCAAGGCAATCGCCGGCGGTACGAAATGGGAGTTCGTCGGTTATCTCGGGGTGCTCACCGGGTTCTTCATTCTTACGTTTTACAACGTTGTGGGGGGATGGACAATCGGGTACATTGTAAAAAGCGTCATGGGGGAAGTTACCGCAGTCCATGATACCGCAACAGCCCAGCGGGTGTTCTCGGAATTCTCCGCAAACCCTGCGCTCATGATCCTGTATCATTTCCTTTTCACCGCCACATGCATGATCATCGTGGTGAAAGGGATACGGAACGGCATTGAGCGGTGGAGTAAAGTCCTCATGCCCCTCCTCTTCGTGATACTGCTGATTCTCATAGGGAAAGGCCTTTCCATGGAAGGGGGTATCGCAGGGCTAAAGTTTTTCCTGCAGCCGGACTTTTCAAAGATCACCATGTCCTCGGTGATATCGGCCCTGGGACAGTCATTTTTCAGCCTGAGCCTCGGGATGGGGGCGATGATAACCTATGGCAGCTACCTTTCACGGCAGGATAAAATTCTCCACTCCGCGCTGTACATCGTGTTCCTTGACACCTTTATCTCAATCCTCGCAGGCCTTGCGATTTTCCCTGCGGTGTTCGCCATGAACATGTCCCCGGGGGAAGGCCCGGGACTGATATTTCACATTATTCCCGTGGTGTTCGGCAACATGAGTTACGGTATTGTTTTCGCGGTGCTCTTTTTCGTGCTGCTTTTTATCGCGGCCCTGACCTCCGCCATGTCCCTTCTCGAGGTGACCGTCGCATATATTATTGATGAAAAAGGCTGGAGCCGCAGGAAGGCGGTCTGTGTCTTCGGCACGGCAATTTTTTTTCTCGGCATTCCCGCAGCCCTCTCCTTCGGTGTCATGAAAAACGTGACGGTATTCTTCGGCAACACTTTCTTCGATTTTATGGACAAGCTCACCTCGAATTACATGCTTCCAATCGGAGGGTTTTTTATCGCGGTATGCCTTGGATGGAAATACGGCCTTGAAAACACCATCCATGAACTTGATCCGGACACGCGGATCATTTCACTCAAGGAATTGTGGGCCTTCACCATAAAGTTCGTGTCCCCCTTTCTGCTGCTCCTCATGTTCATACTGCTGGTGAAGGACGATGTCGCTGGTATACTATCTGGGCTAACAGAACTATTACGATAACACCCTTCTCTTCACCGGACAAAGTGTGACGAAAGCACCATTATGTGTGCCGTACACAACAGAATTCAACAATGCGTATTATGCAGCCCCATGCACCGTTGATTCCCGAAAACATGTCTTTCATTCCTCCGGGCTTGACACATCCATATTCCCGCATTAAATTCATATCGCCGGGGCGGGAATGCAGTATCCAGGATTCTCAATCAACGCTGTTCCGGCATTAAACATGCGGCGTATTCAGCGACAGTACTATAACCACAGGACTAAGAGTTTTCGAAAATGTCGGTACGAAAAATTAAAGTCGACCTTGACTATCTGAAACCCGGTGCAAGTTTCATTTACCCGCTCTATTCGGCGGATAATGAAAAAATATGCGATGAACGGGTTCTGCTTACTCCGGAGATTATTTCCGGCATAAAAGAACGGCATGGAAACCTTGTCTATTACACCGATATCGGAAAGCGGGCCGCCATTCCCGGCTATCGGATGAAGATAGCCTATAATGTCTCGAAAGAAATATTAGACGAGATTGGATTCTCCGACAAGATCAGCAGAACATCGTACAAGTCCGCGGAAACCCTCGTGGAGGACCTCATTTCCGACATCACCTCCACGGAGACAGAGGCCGTCGACCTGCTGAAGAACCTGAAATCATACGATGATTACCTTTATAATCATTCTGTAAATGTCGGGATACTGACAGCTGTATTCGCAAATGCTGTCGGAAGCTTCAGCGATGAGGAAATGAAGTATTTCACCCTCGGCGCGTTTCTCCACGATATCGGTTCTCAGCGCATTGACAAGCAGCTCCTTGATAAGGAGGGCCAGCTTGATATATCTGAAATGCAGAAGGTCAAGCGCCATCCCCAGCTGGGATATGAAATGCTGAAAAACATCAGCCGCACCACCCCCATAACCCTTCAATCAGTTTTATTTCATCATGAGAAGTACAACAATCACGGATATTATGAGCTGCCCTATGAAAACCTGCCGAAATATCCGAAAATGATTTCCATCTGCGACATGTACGACGCCCTCACCTCGTGCCGTCCCTTCAGAAAAAAGCCGATGGCGGCAGACCAGGCGATAAAGACACTGCTCAACTCCATGAATGTGCATTTTGAACACGAACTGATTACAGAATTTATCAATCTCATGGGCCCGCTTCTCTGCACCACGAACAACCTGTTCAGCATGAACGAGATATGCGAGCTGAACACCCAGGAGCTCGCCCTGGTCCGTGGTGTCGACGGCAACCGCATGCTCCAGCCGAAGGTGCTGGTATTCTGCAAGTTCCTGCGCCAGCGCAGCAACCTCTCGGTGCAGTTCTACAAAAATGTGCTGGATGTCGATCTTGAGAAGGACAGTCAACGGAAGCTGGTGAAGGTAATCAACAATCAGGCCCAGATCAATTCAATACAGGAGCGGCTGAAGGAAAAACACCTGATATGAGGGGTTTACAATAAGCGCGGGAGGGCTATCGCGCCCTTAGGCGGTCGGTCATCATTCCGGCATGGTACGAGCTGCGCACCATGGGACCTGACTGCACCGACAAAAATCCCAGGTCTTCCGCATATACCCGGATTTCATGGAATTCTTCCGGAGTGAAGAACTTCTTCACCTGGTGTCCCCCCGGATCTGACTGAAGGTACTGACCAATGGTGACCATTGAACACCCGGCGCTCCGGAGGTCTCCCAGAGTCGAATGTATCTCTTCCATGGATTCCCCGAAACCTATCATGAGGCCGGACTTCGCGGGAACACCCTTCAGCGACACCGTTTCAATGAGTTTCAGCGACTCCCCGTAGTCCCCCAGGGGGCGGAGCGTGGTATAATGGGAGCGAACCACCTCAATATTGTGGTTCACCACATCAGGGTGCGCCCCGAGGACACATTCAAGGGACAGTGAAAGGGAGTTTTTGAAATCAGGGACAAGGACCTCCACCCTGGTCTCTCCGCTGTCCTTTTTTATTTCCTGAATGGTCTCCGCGAACACAGAGGCGCCGCCATCTTCCAGATCGTCCCTGGTAACTGACGTGATAACAACATACTTCAGACCAAGAAGCCGTACCGCCTCCGCGATACGGCGGGGTTCCGTGAGGTCAGGGGCGTCAGGCACCCCCTTTTTCACCGAGCAATACCGGCAGTTCCGGGTGCAGATGTCGCCGAGAATGAGAAATGTCGCAGTGCCGCAGCGGAAGCACTCCCCGATATTCGGGCACCGCGCCTCCATGCAGATGGCGTGGAGGTGAAGGCCGGAAATCACATCCTTCACCATGTGGTACGTTTTCCCCGAGGGTATCTGAAACTTTATCCAGTCAGGTATTCTGCGCTTCACGGCACCCATTTCAGCACCGGTTTTCTCGCCGCGCTCACCGCGTCAACACGCTTCACCGCCGTGGTGTGAGGGGCGCGCTTCACCATGTCCGGGTCAGATTGCGCCTCCAGGCGAATGGCTTTCATCGCTTCCACAAAACGGTCAAGGGTATCCCGTGACTCGGTTTCCGTGGGCTCAATCATGATAGCCCCGTGAACGAGGAGAGGGAAGTACACCGTGGGAGCGTGAAATCCGTAATCGAGGATGCGCTTGGCAATATCGTTGGTCGTGACGCCGTTGGGAACGCCGTCATCGCTCAGGACAAATTCATGCATACAGAGGCGGTTAATGGGGAGCGAATACACCTCTTTGAGGCGGGCAAGGAGATAATTCGCGTTCAGCACCGCGTTCTCGCTGGCGCCGCGTATCCCCTCCGCCCCCAACATCCGAATGTAGATATACGCCTTCAGACAGACCAGGAAGTTCCCGTAAAAGGAGTGTACCCGCCCGATGGAATCGGGACGTTCGCTGTCCAGATAATACGATCCGTCACTGCGCTTTTCCACAACGGGGACAGGAAGGAATTTTTCCAACCGTTCCACAACGCCTATTGGTCCCGCTCCGGGACCGCCGCCGCCGTGGGGAGTCGAAAATGTCTTGTGGAGGTTTATGTGCATCACGTCGAATCCCATGTCCGCCACCATCGCCTTCCCCATGACCGCGTTCAGGTTCGCCCCGTCGCAGTAGAACAGAGAGCCGTTTTCGTGGAGGATATCCGCGATGAGATGAACATTTCTGTCAAAGAGGCCCAGGGTATTGGGGCTGGTGAGCATCATGGCTGCCACATTCCCGTCAACCATGTTCCGCAGGGCTTCAATATCCACATCGCCATCCGCCGTGGAGGGCACTTCCTTCACCTCAAATCCGCAGATTGCCACGGATGCGGGATTTGTCCCGTGAGCGGAATCTGGGGTCAGGATAATTCTGCGGTCCTCCTTAATATCCTGAAAGTATTTCTGAATAATCATTACACTGGTGAGTTCCCCGTGGGCCCCGGCAGCGGGCATCATGGAGAACCGCTTCATGCCGGTAATCGCGGAAAGGTATGATGCGAGGTCATACAGCACTTCGAGGGCCCCCTGGCATGAGGACACATCGACGAGGGGGTGCAGGTCCGCGAAGCCTCCCAGGGTCGCGTACTTCTCATTGACCTTGGGATTGTATTTCATGGTGCAGCTTCCCAGGGGGTACATTCCGGAATCAACGCCGAAATTCGTCCGGGAAAGATTGGTGTAATGCCGCACCACATCCACCTCGCTCACATCAATGAGGTCAACACCGGTGTTGCAATACGCGGCAGGAATCGGATCACTGTCCGGGAGGTCCCACCCCGGCACCGCGAACCCTGATTTCCCTTTTTTACCGGATTCAAATATTGTTTTCAATTCAGTATCCCGTTCATAAGATAATACCGCCTACAGCGTCTGTTCAATCACCGACACAAGGCGGTCAATGTCAGCGGGAGAATTCATTTCCGTCGCACAGAGAAGCAGCGAGTTTTCATGTTCCGGGTAATACCGTCCCAGAGGGACCCCGAACTGATAGCAGTCATTACGCAGGGCGCTTCTCACCCGTTCCACGTCGTCAAATGAGAGCACGAATTCATTGAAAAACGGCCTCTCGAATACCGGGGTAAACCCCATCTCCACAAGACGCCGTTTCAGGTACGACGCGAGGCGGTGATTCAGGTCAGCGAGTTCCCGCAGGGTATTCCCCAGGAGAGTCATGTAGATAACTGACCGCAGGGCGCAGAGCCCCTGGTTGGTACAGATGTTCGATGTGGCCCTGTCACGGCGTATGTGCTGCTCACGTGTCTGGAGCGTCAGGACATAGGCTTCGGTTCCGTCAGCGTCTGTGGTTTTTCCCACAAGGCGCCCCGGCATCTTCCGCAGAAAAGAATCCTTTGCGGCCAGTATTCCGAGGAGGGGTCCGCCGAAACCCGCGGGATTGCCGAAGGACTGCCCTTCACCGCAGACGATATCAGCCCCCTGTTCCCCGGGACTTTTCAGAATCCCGAGACTCATGGGCTCGGTAACCACCGTTATCAGGTACGCCTTCCCACTGTGCGCCGCGTCGGCGATCTCCACGAGGTCTTCACAACAGCCGAAGAAGTTCGGGTTCTGTACCACCACGGCGCTCACGGCATCATCCATCAGCATGTCGATGTCTCCGGCGGTGACAGCTCCGTTCTTTGATTTCAGGGTCCGCACTTCAATGCCCCCTGCCCGGGAGTATGTGTCAAGGACCTGGCGGTAGTGGGGATGCACCGTGTCGCTGACGATCACCGCGTTCCTGTTGCCGCTCCGCACCGCCATGAACACCGCCTCGGCGAGGGACGTGGCGCCGTCATACATGCTGGCGTTGGTGATATCCATCCCCGTAAGTCTGCAGATGAGAGTCTGAAACTCGAATATCGCCGTGAGTGTCCCCTGACTCACCTCAGGCTGATACGGCGTGTACGCAGTGTAGAATTCAGACCGCGAGGCAAGGTGGTCCACCACTGCGGGAATATAATGGCTATACACCCCGGCGCCGATGAATGACTTCAGCACGCAGTTTCTCCCGGCAATCTCTGTCAGGAGGTCACCCGCCTCAATCTCGGTGAGGGGGGCTGGAAGGGCGGTCTTTTTGTTCAGGCCCACAGAAGCTGGAATGTCCGCGAAAAGATCATCAATGCTTTTGACGCCGATGACCTTCAGCATCTCCTCAATGTCACCCGGGGTATTGCTGATATAGTCCATTATGTTTTAATCTCCGCTTTCGACGTGTTCCTCGTATGCCTTGCCGTTCATGAGGTCATCAAGTTCACCGGGATTTTTTATTTCAATCACAAAGAGCCACCCGTCCCCGTAGGGATCGCTGTTGATAAGGTCGGGGTTGTCCTCCAGACGCGCATTCACCTCGACGATCACACCGCTCACCGGGGCATACACATCGGACACCGCCTTCACTGATTCAACCACGGCGATCTGGGCACCCTTCTCCACCTGGTCCCCTCTTTCCGGCAGTTCAACAAATACAATGTCTGTCAGCATTTCCTGGGCATGGTCCGTGATGCCGCAGGTTCCCTTTATCTGGCTGTCATCGGGACGTATCCATTCATGATCCTTTGTGAACAGCAGATCTTCCGGAATTACACTCATTGCCTTCCTCCTGGCTGAAAATATATCATCTGGGTAATAACTTTCTCGTTTCCCCCGGGGAGATGATTCCTCCCGGCGGTGAATGGTCAGAATGGAGCCCTTTTCAGGTTTTTGTCAAGAAATATTCAGAGAGGACATGTTTTGCTTCCCCAGATTGATCCTCCTCGACGCAATAAAAATATCGACAAGGTCCGGGGTGTCGATATCGTGCCACGGCATGAAGGCGCTGCCGGCGCATTGCCGGGGCGGTATGGCGTCAAAGAAACTCCTGTCTTCATACCCCTCTATGCCGGGAACGGGATAATATGCCGAGATGCCGATGAGCACCGGAAGGCGCTCCAAAAAGCGGACCCCTTCCATGACGGAAGCGCGCGTCTCCCCCTTCAGCCCCGCGATGAGGTAGGCGACAACAGGAATCCCGTGGCGGTCCAGAAGACGCACCGCCTCTTCAAAGGCACCGGTTCCCTTTTCGCGTCGGTTTTCCGCGAGAATGTCGGGATTTGCGGAAATCAGGGAAAGGTTCATCTGGCGCACATTATATTCTTTCAGGACCCGCACCTTCTCTTCGTCCAGTACCGCGAAGGATGAGCCGTTCTCCATGGAGAACGAGAAGTTACCCCCGGTACAGCGGCGAACTGTTTCCAGCACATTGTGGAACCAGGGGAAGTCCAGGGTCACGTTATCATCCTCAAAATTGATGTGCACCTTTTTCGCGGAGCCCGTGAGCGGCGAACACATCTCCCTGATATCATCCGCCGCGGCCTTTCTGAATCCCGGAAACTGCCGCCACACAGGGCAGAAGGAACAGCGCTTCGGACAGCCCCTTGTTATCATAGTGGAATAGTAGGCGGTATCAGCGCTTTCATGGAGCGGTACGAGGACCGGCCTGAAGGAGCAGGGAGTTTCAGGCGCTTCGGTATGCTTCAGGATATCGCCTTCGCGGTACCACACGCCGGGTGCAGAACGCAGATCGCCGGGAAAGCCTTCCATGAAGTGCTCCGCCTCCCCTGTTACGGCGAAGTCCGCCGCGCAGTTGCGGAGATAATAACCCGGATACACAGAAGGCCCCGGGCCCCCGACCACCACGGGGATGCCGGGCATCAGCGCCTTGCAGGCGTCGGCAGTCCGCATTGCCTCTTCGGCATAGCAGAAGGCGATTGAGGTTATGAAAACAATGTCGGCGCCGTAGTCCCGGACCTGCGCCGCGAGATTGTCCTCGGTAACGCCGAAACGATAGAAATTGCCGAAGAAATTCTTTTTCCCGACATGGGGACTGAGGTGCGCAAGGGAACCCGGCAGGGGCTCGCGCCGCCCCCGCTGCCGCACACCGTTGATTACCGCGTGGGGAACTCCCCGCTCCTTCAGAAGCATGGCAAGGGTGCGGACACCGAGAAACGCCGCACGCTGCGGCGTAAAGTAGAAGTCACGGACCGGGGGAACAACAAGGGCTGCCTTCATGGGGCCATCGCATTATCGCTTTTTCGGAAGGGAGACGCTGAACTTTACCCAGCTCCCCTCTTCTGAATCAACCCATATCTTCCCGCTGTGTTTTTCAATAATTTTTTTGCAGATATACAGTCCCAGGCCGGACCCTTTCACCCCTTCGGTACCCTTCTGCTTGAGGCGGGTAAACTTCCCGAAGAGCCTGCGCTCGATGTCGGCAGCAGAAATACCTACACCTTCGTTATGGACGTACACGACATAGGAATCGCTCATCTCGTATATGCCGGTTTTAATTTCCGTATCCGCCTTCCCGTATTTAATGGCGTTGCTGATCAGGTTCGTCACAATGATCTTCAGCAGATTGGGATCTCCGTAGACCATGGGCTTAACCTGTATGTCCGGCACAATGGTCATGTTTTTCATGTTGGTTTTATGTTCGGGAATTTCAAGGACCGGCTCAACAACATCCTCATAAAGCCTGATGTCCTCCTTGAAGGACTCCATATCGTCAAGTTCCATTTTTGACAGGTCGATATAGTTGCGGATAATGTCCTCAAGGTACTGGCAGTTCCTGAGAATAGTTTCCACGGTTTTCTGCTGCGTATCGTCAAGCTTTCCGAAATACCCCCGGTAGAGTGTATCCGCGGTGGTATGCACTACGGATATGGGGCTTTTAAGCTCATGGGATACGATCGCCATAAGGTCCAGCATCACTGCCCCGGAACTTTCCTCTCTCGCCTTGACCGCATTGGTCAGCACATCACGCAGCTCGTCCGGCGTAAATGGCTTGGGGATATAATCAAAGGCGCCCATCTTCAGCGCCTCCCTTGCGGTTTCCACCGTGGCATAGCCGGTGAATATTATGACCGTTACATCAGGCTGTGTCTCCCGAAGGGTCCGCAGTACCTCCATGCCGCCGATACCGGGCATCTTCAGGTCCGTTATGACAACATCGAATTTATTATCATGGGCGAGGACAAGGCCTTCCTCCCCTGAATGGGCTGTGCGGATTTCATAGTCTGAATTTTTCAGGATACGCAAACTGCTCTTCAGAACAATTTCTTCATCATCTATGAAAAGAATTTTTACTTTTTTCATTTCAATACCTTTATTTCGATTATTCTTTCCGGAAATGATATCCGGCCTTCCCCGGTTTTACGCATCAATCACCGCCACGGGGAGCATAATAGTGAACGTCGTCCCCTGTCCCGGGCTGCTTTTCACGTCAATTATCCCCTTATGCCGCTGGACTATACCGTAGGACACCGCAAGTCCCAGGCCTGTGCCCTTTCCCGTCTCTTTCGTGGTAAAAAAAGGATCGAATATCTTATCAAGGTCCTCTTCGCTGATCCCGCTTCCGGTATCTGCGAATGTCAGCACCACAGAGTCCTCCGCTTCATTGTAATCAGTTGCAATTTCGAGGGTTCCCCCGTCGGGCATCGCATCGGCAGCGTTCAAAGCGAGGTTGTTGATAACCGACTTAAAGAGGTTCACATCGCACCACACTTCCGGGATTGTGTCCCTGAACTTCCTGACAATTTTAACATTCTGAAAATTAAAATTCTTTTCAAGGATGCTCAGGGCGTCATGTATTACGCGGTTCAGGTTGACACGGGCCTTCTCGAGGCGGGTCTCCCTGGCAAAGTCCAGTATCTCCTGCACAATTTTTCTGCACCGCAGCGTCTCCCCCACAATCACGTCAAGGTCTTCCCGATATTCAGTGTCCCGCAGGTCCTCCAGAAGAACAGAACTGTATGTCAGCACCCCGGTGAGAGGATTGTTTATTTCATGGGCGATACCGGATGCGAGGCGGCCCAGGGATGCGAGCTTCTCGGATTGCGCGATCTGTTTCTGGGTCTGCTCCTTCAGCTTGTTATCGCGCTCAACGATGGCGGCCACCATAAGGTTGAATGTATTGCAGAGATATCCCAGCTCATCCCGGGACTCCACGGGAATGCTGATCGTGTAATTACCCTGTGCGATCTCATTTGATGCTTTCACCAGGGTTTTTACGGGATTGATGATATGATGAATAAGGTACGATGTTATGAAAATGGCGATCAGGGTGGAAAATATAATTATCAGCAGAAAAAAGAACGTCGTTTCACGCTTCACCTTGTCAAACTTTTCCTCAAGAAGACCGACATACAGGACACCTATAACATTGTTCCGTATGTCCCTGATGGGGCTATAGGCGGATATATACCATTTGTCCACCACAAAGGCTTTATCCAGCCAGAGCTTCCCCCTGTCATGGACCTGCTGAAACACTTCATTCGAGATACGGGTGCCGATAGCGCGGCCGCCCCCTTTCCGTTTCACGTTTGTCGATATGCGCACATCACCGAGAAATATTGTGGCGGACCCCATATCAAACCCGTTGATCTTTTCATCTTTAAATACAAGATTTTTAATGCGGTCCACGAACTCATAGTTGCGGTTCAGAAGGCGGGCCCCGTAGATTATGCCCACAAGTTTCCCGTTCTTAAATACCGGCGCCGCGGCCTTGATCACCAGGCCATCGTCAACATAATGCATGAACTCCTTCTGCACAAGCTTCGCCGGTACAATCCCGATGCACGCCTGCGCCGCAAGGCCCTGCCGTTCAAGGTCAAGATGCTTCTTCGGCATAATATCCGAGCCCCAGCAGGGCTTGCCGGTCTTTTTCACATATTCGATATAAGGATCACCGGTAATGATATCCCCCGTTACCCCGGGGTTTCCCGCCCGCACCAGCACCTTCCCGTCGGGATCAGTGATATTCAGGACATCAATGTTCAGGCTCTGCATCATTTCACGGAGCTTGGTGACAAGAAGCTGCCGGTCCCTCGTTACAATCGCTGTTTTCAGGTACGGCAGGGAGGCGAGGTGGTCCATAAACAGATTGATAATGTGAATGCGGTGGTTGTATATATATTCCGCCGTGGTCAGGTATGACTGCACGTTGTCATAAGCCTGTCCCACAACATTGCTCTTGATTATCCACAATCCCACAATACTGGAAGAAATACCCGTCACCAGGACCACGGAAATCAGGCTCATCATCAGCTTATCGCGAATATTTGTTGAGATAGTAAATTTCATTTCATACACAGATTCCCGTTATTTTTAATCATTGCGAACCGTGACGCACGAGACTATCTTCCCTGATGTTATTATTACTCATATACTGTTCATATTCCAGTATTTTTTCTGCTTCCTCCCGCTTCCTGTGCGGTTCACACGAACCGTTTGATTTTCTCAATCAGGTCATCAAACTTTATCGGCTTGGTGAGAAAATCATTCACTCCCGGAAGGAAGCTCTTGTCTTCATTTAATGAAAAACGGGAGTTGGTGACCTGATTAATTGCCGTGAGCATGATAATCGGGATATCTTTACAATCCCGGTATTTCGATGTTTCCCTGGTGCTCCGTATCTGGTATGACACTTCAAATCCCGCGGTGTCCGTTTCCATCATGACGTCAAGGATAACCAGATCAGGCTTCTCACTCAGCAGCGACCGGAGGCCTTCAGCGCCGCTGTAGGCACAGGCGACCTCGTAGCCGTGCATTTTGATCGCATGGGTAAGGGTTTCCACAAGGTCCTTATCGTCATCAACTATCAGTATCTTTTTAGCCATTTGATATCTCCATGTTTTCCTGTATGATCACGCCGGTATCGCTAATCCTTCAACAGCTCATAGATGACGTTCCGTTCCTCCCATGCCCTGTTGCGTTCATACATATCAATGGGGAACTCCATCTGCTTCAGTTCAACCGGCGCCACCTTTTTATCCACAAGTCCCAGGGCAAGTGCAACCCCGTAAATAATCGCTTCCGGCCTGGGCGGGCATCCCGGTATGTAATAATCAATAGGGACCGCCTTGTCAGCGCCGCCGCTCACATTGTAGCAGTCAAACCAGCACCCTCCCCCCGTGGCGCAGGAACCGATGCCGAACACAAGCTTCGGGTGCGGCATGGCATCGTACGCTTTCTTCACGATGGGGAGCGTGGGCCGTGTCACCGCACCGGAAATAAGCATCACGTCAGCATGCCGGGGTGAAGCCACAAGCTTCATGCCGAAGCGTTCAATATCATAATAGGGCGTCAGAACATTGAGAATTTCAATGTCACAGCCGTTACAGGCCCCTGAATTGCAGTGATACACCCAGAGAGATTTTGGAAATATCCTTTTTGATAATTTCGATAACATGGTCACTCTCCCACCCTTTCCGGTCTTTTATATGATTCAGTCTTTTTCAGCATCTCCGTATCAATCTGCTGCGTTCCCGCGGGGATAACCGCCCGCATCTCAAGGTTATCATACCGGAACCCGATCCGCGAGAGCCGGTCTATCTGGTTCCTGTTCTCATGATCGTAACAGCGTCCGCAGCGCTGGCATGTCGCCATGAAGAGTTCAATTGTCTCGGTGATATCATTCTTATCATTCGTAGCGAGCTCGTAGTGTTCCGTCATGGTAATCGCATGTTCCGGGCACACATCGGCACAACGCCCGCAGTAGGTGCACCGGGAGGCGTCATACACCATAACCCGGAGCTCCTGACAAATATCGCGTATCATGATTGTCCGCGCGGGGCAATGCCCTGCACAGCCCCCGCAGCCGACGCATTTTTGATGGTCCCAATAGGGGATGCCGCGAAAGTTTGCCGGGGCGGGACGGGGAACAAAAGGATACTGCAGGGTCACGACACCGGGTTTTATCACCATCAGCACTTGTTTTATCTTACTTAATAACCACACGATAGTTCTCCTTTAACCCCTGAATTTACACACCGTAAAACGACATTCCCACCGCAGTGAGGGAAAGCGCCACAAGCACGACATAGTACTTCACCGCCTGGTCTATCCTGAAACGAGGATTGGTCGCTCCCACAAGGCCGATAAAGCAGGTAACCGCAAGAACCTCGACAAGCTGGACCGCGATATCCACTGCGTAATATCCTGTTTTCAGGAACGGTATAAACACCGTCACGAACAACACCGCATAGAACATCTGCTTCATCATCATGTACAGTTTGAACAGAGCGTAATTGGGACCGCTGTATTCAATAAAGGGACCTTCGAGAATTTCAATCTCAGCTTCCGTCGTATCAAAGGGCTGCCGGCCCACAAAAGCCTGAAGCGCGAGGATAAATACCACCATCATCAGTACTGAGGCCCAGCCGTATCCGCCGGAGGAGAGGCTGAACATCGAAGCGTCAATCCCGAGGCTTTTCGCCTTCACCGCTCCCACTATAAATGTCATCGCCAGTACCGGCTCCACAAGGATAATGGTGGCCATCTCGCGGCTCGCGCCGATAATCGCGTAAGTATTTTTACTCGAGAGAGCGCCGAGAAGGATCGCGACGCTTCCAAGTGTCAGGAGATAAATCACCGTAATCACATCGCCGTACTGCGTCAGCGCAGTAGCGCGAAAGCCCAGGGGTATAAAGGATATCGCCGTGATAATTGAAGCCAGGGCCATGAGGGGGGCCAGCTTGAACGCCCAGTTGCCGGGGGTGATGCTTTCTTTCCCCAGAAGCTTGATGAGATCATAATAGGGCTGCACGACAGGCGGCCCCTGACGCGACTGCACCTTCGCGGTCAGCTTCCGTATCACCCCCTCGAATAAGGGCGCCAGTGCGATGAAGATCAGTATGTTCACGAATACCAGCAGAATATCCATTGTCTCACCTTCCGTCTCTGTAATTTCTCGATAATGTTTCCAGTTCCTCTTTCGAAGCCACTCTGCAGTTTCCTGACTGCAGGTCCACCACCTCGACCCTGTCGGTACACGAGAAACAGGGGTCAATGCTTCCAATTATAATTGGAACGTCAGCAAGCTGGTTATTCAGCATCATAAGCGGAATGCCCTGGAGGTTCGGGTATGTCGGGGCGCGCACCCGCCACCGCTCAGGAGTGTTCTCCTTTCCGGTAATAACATAGTGCACCGATTCACCGCGGGGCGCTTCAACAACACTGATGCCGTGCCGGTACGGTTCAATGGGCGCATCCAGTTCAGTGAGCAGTTCCCCGTCGGGCATTTTCTCAAGAAGCTGGCGGATAATACTGAATGACTCATACAGTTCCAGCACACGCACAAGAAGCGTCGCCCATACGTCACCTTCCGTGAACACAGGAACGTCAAAGGTCACATCGTTGTATGCCGCGTAGGGATGATCGCGCCTGTTGTCGATATCAACACCCCGTGCACGGGCAACAGGACCCACGAGGCTCCACCTGATGGCGTCCTCTTTTGTAATTCTTCCAACTCCTTTCGTGCGCTTATGGATCGCAGTATCCCCGATGATTGACTTATGGATCACCTTCAGTTCTTTTTCAATTTTATTCACTACCTGAAGTATATCATCACGGAGTTCCGGGGTGATATCTCTCCGCACGCCGCCGATCACGATCATGCCATAGGTTTTCCGGTTTCCCGTCATACGCTCCCCAAGCCACATGATATGCTCACGCACCCGCCATGCCTGCATGAAGACCGTGTCGAAACCGATAAGGTGTCCCGCGACTCCCAGCCAGAGGAGGTGCGAATGTATCCGTTCAATTTCCAGCATAATAGTTCTGATGTATTCCGCGCGCCGGGGAACCGGAATGCCCGCCGCCGACTCAACCGCCTGGGAATATGCCGTTGCATGGACCGATCCGCAGATACCGCAGATACGTTCCGCGATGAACGGCACTTCGTTATAGGTCATCTGGGTCTGGCAGAGCTTTTCTATACCGCGGTGCGTCATGAATCCCCGGTAGTCGCATCCTTTTATGGTTTCACCATCAACGTACACGGCGAAGTGCGCCGGTTCGTGGAGCGCGGGGTGATACGGGCCTACCGGCACCACCGTGCACCCTTCAGGACATTCATCCAACTGGTAAGCAACGTCCTCCGCTCCCGGGGGCATAAGGTTCCAGGGAACTTCTTTCCGCAGAGGGTACACTCCCTCAGGCCAGTCGTCCGCGAGGATCAGGCGTTTCGGTTTGGGGTGGTCCGTAAACTTCATCCCCAGAAGGTCCATGTACTCCCGCTCCGACCATCCGGCACTCGGGATGTCGGGGGTAATTGACATGAACGCCGGGTTATCCGCAGGGACTGACATCCTGATACCCGTAAGGAGGTTGTCATTATCAAAGGCAAATGTGTGAATGAGCTGCATGGTGCCGTCAACATCGGAAAAGTCCGTTCCGATGCTCACCATGTACCGCCCGCCAAGGACAATCATTTCATTGGAAATATCACGGACACGGTCCGGTTTTATATCAACAAACAATCTTCTTTCATTGGGGGTCTCAGTGCCGATAATATCCGCGCTGAATTTTTCATTGAGCTGTTTTAATATGTTATCTATTGCTGGCATACTGCACCTCGTTGTGTGAAATATCCGGATATCCGGTCCCTCATTCCTTCACGTTCCCGCCGGTCCACCGGAAAATAGACTTCAGTGACGCGAACATGCTCCTGTTAAGATACCTGTTCCCGTTATGCAGGTCCTGGTATCCGCACATCCATGTATCTGCTTCGCGCTCTTCGGAGCCCCCGGACCGGCGCAGGAGGTATGAGAAGAGCAGCGCGCCAAGAAACACCAGGAGCACCACTGCCGGCACCGCAGCAGAAGAAGCGATGCCTGAAATACCGGGCACGCTCACCGACACACCCATCATTGAAGAGAACAGATGATCGTTCATGTTTATCGAATTAAAGACGCTGTACACGATGGATCCCTTTGAGTATTGAAACACCCCGATAATTGTCTGGAAGTATACAAATGGCAGAAGCCCCTGCAGAATACAGAGCGCCGCGAGGACAATTTTCGGCAGGAGCATTCCTGCGGAAACTTCCTTCACCTTATGCCCGGCGTTCCATTCATGGCCGGAGGCGGTGAAGGTCATGCCGAAAAACTTCACGTAACAGGACAGGGTAATGGCGCTGGTAAAGAGCGCGATGATACCGAAGATCAGGAGAAACAGCACCTCGCTCCCCGCAAGGAGCGACGAGGATATAAGGGTCCACTTGCTCGCGAATCCGCTGAAGGGCGGAACGCCTGAAATTGAGAGCGCCGCGATTCCCGCGAGAACTGCGGACACCGGCATCAGTTTCAGCAGTCCTCCGAGGCGGTTCAGGTCCTTCGTTCCCGTTGCAAAAAGCACACTGCCGCTTGTGAGGAACAGGAGTCCCTTGAACACCGCGTGGTTCAGCACATGGTAGACCGCACCGATTATGGTGATCACCCCGAGGAGCCTGAGGAATTCGCTCTGGGTGTTGAACATGAACAGCGCCGCACCGATCCCGAAAATAATGTATCCCACCTGCCCGATTGAACTGTAGGCAAGGAGCCGCTTCGAATCGTTCTGCTTCATTGACTGCACCGTCCCGATGAAAAGCGTCACCACGCCGATGGAGGCAATGAGTATTCCCCAGAAGGAACCGTTATAATGAAAGGTTTCGGAATGGGGCACCATCCAGAAAAAGGTCCGTAAAATTCCATACACCCCGGTTTTCAGCATCACGCCGCTTAAAAGCGCGCTGATGGGAGACGGCGCCACAGAGTGGGCGTCAGGCAGCCAGAGCTGGCCAAGGGGGAAGATACCTGCCTTAAAGCCGAACCCGCACAGTATAAGTCCGTAAATGAGATACTGATAATTGCCCGGCATCGCCCCCATCTTCTGTACAATTGTATGGAGTGAATCGCCGATTCCTGCGCCCTGCACCATAAACGTACCGATGATAATGAAGACCCATGCAAGCTCCATAAGTACAAGATACTTGTTGGCGCCTCGCACGATCTCCGGCTTCCGGTATTCGAACTTCACGAGGAAGTACGACGCGATTGTCATGAGCTGCCACGATATAGTGAATCCCAGGGAAAGATCATCCACGGTGACCATGCCGATCATGCCGAGGATAAAAAGCGGATAGCTCACATAGAAACCACGAAGGCTGTACTCGGGATAGTGCTCCATGTAACTGATCGAATAAAAGGCGCTGATCATCGCCATGAACGCGATAATGGCAATAAAGAAACCGGAGAAGCTGTCAACCATGAAATATATTCCCACGGGACCGAAATGCAGAAGCTGTGAAAGCTGCGACGACCCGAACACGGTAATATAACTGATATTGAGAAGCATCACTCCCGCAACTGTTACGAAGAGAAAGTTCAGCCAGCCCGCGTATTTCCTTTTACCCGCCGCGAAGGGAACGATTACTGAAGAAGCGAGGAGTATCCCCATCGCCGTTAGAAGAATTCCATATACATCACTGTTCATAATTACGCTCCTTTCCACCGCACCGTAAGGTATCAATCAAAAATTCCTTTATTATATCAGCGCTCTTTTTCACTTCCGCGCTCAGGCCGCTGCCGAAATTAATATCTTCTGCTTCAATTCCCAGGAGGTACACCTGCTTCCCGTGTTCCTCAAGGATCCGCGCCGCGAGTTTCATGGAAAGCTTGTGGGTGGAGTAATTATTGACTGCTCCCTCCATGTCCCGCAGCTTGCCGAACATCACCGACCCCGGTAAAGTCTGCGACTGCACTGCGTCGATTATCACCACGTTTTTCGCGTCCATTTCCGCGATTTTGAAGACATACGCCTCAATCACGTCCTCCGCATTGACAAACACCACACCGGGCGTCTCCACTTTCCCGGATACTTCATCAAATATATACAGTCCGGCGGCATCGTCCTTCTTGAAGTAGTTGCCGGCTCCCACGATGCAGGTAGGCTGCTTCATGACTTCTGCGATGTCCGTGAATATATTCATCAGATTTCCTCTCCCAGTGTCTTGATCTGCCTGAAGGTGTATACGGGCCCGTCAGTACACACAAGGGTCCTGCCGATGGCGCAGTGCTGGCACTTGCCCACGCCGCATTTCATGTGGCGCTCAAGAGTCGAGTAAATGCTCTCGTCGCTGATGCCCCGCTTCATGAGCTCGCCGATAACGGTGTTGAACATGATGGGAGGTCCGCACACGAAGGCAACGGTGTTCTCAACCGGCAGGTTGGCTTTATCGAACAGGGTATGGACAAATCCTGTTTCACCGGTCCAGTCGGGAGTGGGGTTGTCGACGGTGATATAGGTCTCAAAGCCGTCAAAGTTCTGCCATTCCTTCAGGTTGTCCTTGTACATCAGGGCCTCCGGGGTCTGGGCGCCGTGCATTACGATGACGCGGCCGAACTCCTCCTTGTGCTGCAGTACGTGGACGATAGAGGAGCGGAGCGGTATCAGCCCGATACCCCCTGCGACATATATTACATTCTTACCCTTTATTTCTTCAAATGGAAACCCGTTCCCGAAGGGGCCCCGGATGCCGAGCTTGTCGCCGGACTCCAGCTCATGAAGCGCCGTGGTTACCTTGCCGACTTTTTTCACCGTAAGGTGAAACCGGTCATTTTCCGGGCTCGGCGGAAGGGACACCGCGAACTCCCCTGACCCGAAGACGGTGCACATGACGAACTGCCCTGACCGGATTTTGAAGGTGTCCTGATATTCCTTTTTGTCAAAGGACAGATAAAATGTCTTCACGTCCTTTATCTCTTCCCGAATCTCATCGATGGTAACTACTTCCGGAACATTCACTATTGTTGTCACTTTCATGCCAATCACCTATTTATGAGTTTCCCGCCGCACATACTCGACGACTTTGGGGAGTCCGATATTTCCCGGGCAAACCCAGGCGCACCGTCCGCACCCCACACATCCGGGGCGGAGATATTTTTTCATCTGTGAATAGGACAGCTTGCAGAAGAAGCGCTTGTTGCGCCGGTCTTCAACGGGCTTCCTTGGATTATGCCCTCCCGCCATCCGGGAATATCCCTCATAGGAGCAGGAGTCCCATGTCCGCAGGCGCTCCGAAGATCCGTCAGCATTATTGACATCGACAATATTGAAACATGAACAGGAGGGGCACACGAAAGTGCAGGCGCCGCACTCAAAGCACTGGTCCCCGATATATTCCCACACATCCTCACGTATAAAGCCCGTGGTGACACGGTTCATTACGCGGGATATCCATGCCTTGGAATCGGTGGCAAATTCTTCGAAGAGGCTCACGGATTTGTCCACTGCTTCATTTTTCTTCACTGCATAACTCTCGTCAGCTTTTTCAAGTCCCATCCGCTCTGCGAGTTCGCGTCCCTTATCGCTCCCCGCCTCAACGAGATACACATCATCAAGCTCCGTGAGGTTCAGGTCATATCCTTCCTC
>ENA-UPTA01002229-UPTA01002229.1-activated-sludge-metagenome-genome-assembly--contig:-NODE-2229-length-20233-cov-5.542125_pt1 | contig 20233 bp, 19 predicted proteins | sample MGYA00238184_ERZ773361 | MGnify/ENA primary metagenome ERZ773361 (study PRJEB29100, sample SAMN05720205) | activated sludge metagenome | isolation source: anaerobic digester from wastewater...
CCGATCTTCCCAGCGAGGCTTCCAGTATGCACTTTTGAGAAGGAGATGACCATGCAACTGCTTAAAATTCGATACACGGGAATGATTTTGATGATCATTATTGTTATCGGTTCTGCCATGGGTAGCCGCGCCGACACGCAATTCGTTGGAAACGTGTACATAGACGGCAACCTTGTCATAACAAACGGCGGAGGAGAAGCTTTGGTGTCTGGTGATACCAGCGCTTATCTTCGGGTTTACGGATATGGCACCTCGGAAGTGTCCGGAGCCGCTGCAAGTATAGAAGGTTTCAATGATGGTTGGGCGGAATCCGCAAGCTATGGTTCTGTAATTGAAGGATGTAACGAGGGGGAGGCAACTGTTGGAAGTCTGGGGGCCGGATCCCGCATTGAGGGATATAATGCGGGCTGGGCTTCGGTGGTATTCCCTGGTTCAAAAGAGCAGGGCTATAATCTCGGGATGAGGGACGTGATTGGCAGGGGCATTGTCATTGGCGGATATAATAGTTCAGGAGGAGATCAACTTGCCAGTGGGAACGGATCAACCATTGACGGGTACAATCTCGGTTCAAATCTGGTTACCGGTTCTGGTTCCTCTATCGAAGGTTACACGGCATCGGATGCTGCACAGATTTCCGGAGGAACAACAGGCGAAGCAGGCGGGACGAAAACCGCGGGCATGGTTAAATCTGGTTATACCAACCTGGCGAGCGCAAACGGAGCTTGGGCGGTGGGGAGTGATGTCCAGGCAACCAATGAATACAGTTATGTGTTCGGTGATGGCAGAAGGTCGTATCGGAACAACTCCTTATCAGTTGCAAACATTGATGTAGATACACTTTACGGTTCAGATGGCAATCCAATAGATGTGGCATCTATTGCAAATGCAGGGCTGACAACAAACGCAGCTTTGTTGACAGATGGAACACTGAATGATGAACGATTATCTGACAATGTGGTGTTGTTCAGTGATTACCCAGACCTGGATACAGATGGAACTGATGAGCTTCTTCTTTCAGGCGGCACAATGACAGGAACGCTTGATTTCTCTTCCGATATTAAAATCACCGGGGGTAACAATACTGAAATAGGCCTCTATGCAAATGGTCAATATATTGGGTCTGCCGTTGGAAAATCAGCAAACGGATACTATCAAGGAGCCGCAATTGGAAATGGTGCAAACGGAGCCAATCGTGGGGGAGCTGTTGGGTATCTGGCCAATGGAAATGAGTTTGGGGTGGCCATGGGGTCTGTGGCAAATGGCTACAATTACGGTGCAGGACTTGGTCGGGCGGCAAATGGTGCCGGCTTCGGAAATGTGGCGATTGGTGCTTTTGCCACAGCCGGTGGCGGAACAAAAAGAATAGCTATCGGCAATTATGTCTCCAATTCAATTGATTACTCCGCAGCATTGCGCGGTACTTTGTATCTGGACGGAGGAACCACAATCATGGCTAGAACCAGCTTTGGGACGGGGCCATGGAGCAACCTACTTGACGATTTGCCCCAGCACACAAATTCAGTATCGAAGACGGGTGATTTAATCACGGGCTCCTTAACTGTCTCCGGCGCAGTTTACATGGCATATGTTCCGGCACAAGGTGATATTCCAATGGGTGTATATACAAACGGAGCTCCATAAACAGCTTAAGAATACTGAACAGGATGTAATGCCAATAAAAGCATTGAAATATATATTAAAATATGGACTTCCAGTCCTTTGCGCCGCTTTGATTCCCGCGTTGCTGCAGGCGGATTATCCATCATGGTGGATTGAGAGGGGAGCCATTGATACGAACCTGCTTGCTCGGGATTACGCCCTTGTCAATCAGGGACAGGTTAAATGGATGGCAACCAATGCCTATGATGAGTTAGAAGAGAAACTGTTTGGTGGGGCTGGCTCAAACATCGAAGCCTTCATCTGTAATGTCTCTGTCGCAAATAATTGCCTGCCCATTAATCTCGGCCAGCTAAAATATATTGCCGCACAGTATTATGATCGCCTTGGTGAGGTCGGCATCACAAATGCTTATCCTGATGCGATGGTTGGTGACTATCCTTGGACCTCAGATTCTGGGGACGATGCCGATTACGCGCCAGCCAATATCGGGCAGACGAAATACGCATTCAGTTTTGATCTGGATAAAGACGCGGATGGCCTGCCAAATTGGTGGGAAGAATACTATTTTGGCGATCTTGATGAAGTCGCGGCGGGAGACCCTGATAAGGATGGTCTCTCAAACCTGCTGGAATATCAAAACAACGCAAACCCTAATGACGCAGATAGCGATGATGATGGGCTTTTGGATAGCGATGAAGTTATCACCTACAGCACATCCCCGAGTGATCCAGACAGCGATAATGATGGTCTGACTGATGGCGAAGAGGTTAATAGTAGTGGCACAGACCCCAATGAACCATCCGATGGAATGGTGTTGCTGGAAGAGGCGCGTAATCGAATTGTTATGCACTGGAAACGAATCTATGCAACCCCATTCGTATTCACCAATGCACCTGGTTCGCCTGAGGATCTTCAAGATTTGGAAGATGCTCTAATGCAGCTTTCCGGAGAATTTCATCGGCAGGTAGAGCCATGATTTTCAACATTGCACATACAGACACATTCCGGTTACTCAGACGACCAATCGTTTCCGTTTCTTGCCTTGTTTTTGCGGGAATCATGATCCAATCCGCCGCTGCTGTAGAAACGAACCTGTATCATTATAACAGAGATTTCGAGCCAATAGAATTTGGTGACATGGGTCCGCCAACGCCCTTTAAAGTGATCATGGCGGCGAGCGAATTGACCGGCATAGTCGGGCCAACAAATATCGTGGTTGATTTCGATGAGACCTATGCGCAGGAGTACGAGGGTGTGTCGTGGGGTTATCCTACTGCAATAGCTGCATGGAACAATGCTCTTGATTGCCATATGCAGCATTATCTGACGCATCCCGGTGTTTGGTATGACAATGCGGGGTGGGTGAAAGGCGCGAAAGAGGCTTATGATGAATGGGGTGCCTATGTCTGGTATGTGCAGAACCGTTTAACATTCAAGTCCTCCCCGACCAATGAATATGTGAGCGGCGCGGGTGTAACCAGCGAGATCGCGCGTGTTCTGGTGGGTTCATTGGGAGATTACTGTCCCCAAGCAGCTGTCACAGAGTACAGTCCGGCTCTGAATACGAATTATCCGGGGGCAGATGCTGGCACCAATGCAATATTCCGGGCTGATACACGGGCATACTACAAGCTCTCAATTCCGATGTATTCAGATGTCAATGACGGGGATGCAGATGGAGATGGGATTCCCGATTATGCCGATGGCTTCAACTGGGACGGTGTGAACGGGAACGACGATGATCAAACACTGGGGGATTCTTTTGTCCCGTGGCTGCTGACGTTGCCCGGATATGTGAATGTGACCCAAGCTATGATTCGGTTTGACTACAGTGCCTCAAGCCCAACCGGTCTTGTGCGATCCGGATCAGTCAGCAATTATACCTACACCCCCGCATCCGGCACCTTGCGTCTTTGGAAGAAACGGGCATACACCTCGCGACTGAAGACAGAGGTGTCCGGTGGTGGGGATTACATAGCTTCGACAAATTATAGTGCGTCGACTCTGGGAGTTTCGGTAACAGATAAAACTGTTACGATATATGTTGAGGGCATAACTCCTGGGCTGGAGCAGTTCGTGTCTGTGTATTTCTCAACGAATGGGGCCAACTGGAATTGTATGGATGAAGCCGATGCTACGGTTACGCAAATAGGATTTATTGACAGGGAGCCCAATTATTCTCTCAAGTACGACTCTGGCTATCCAGAAAGCGATAACTTCTTCCTAAGAGAAAATGACGATCATAATGATTTGGATATTTATTATCAGATATTTCCCGAGAACCTTCCTGTTACAAATGTTCAAATTAAGATTTACGAGGGCACAAATACAGTCCCAACGACCGTCATTGAAGGACAAAAAGACGGCGGCGGCTTGTTTAAAATAGGTTCTAATCTGTACACAAATTGGACACCTGATATCATTTGTGCTGAAGATCACCTGGGCTATTATCGTTTACAACTTGTAGTATATATTGAAGGGGAGACGGCGCCGATTTGTCAAACCCCCATTCATGATGCTGACGGGATTTCATCTAATGGGTGGCAGAGCCCGCAAGACTGCATGGCTTTTTATGATTTAGTATGGAAGCATAGACCGCTTGTTTATCTTGGTACAGGAGAGGTGGTCGGCCCGCCGCAGCATCCGTTCAATGATTTCATGAGGCCGTGGATGCGGCATAAGAATGATCCCTATCGGACTGAACCAGATAATGACTCCAGCGCGCTTGCCCCCCCCACCTATAATGATTTTGGCAGTATGACCAACAATGGGTTTGCCGTCGAAGAATTCCTAACGAGGTCTGATGAAACCACTGACCCTTATATAGACATGCAAAACGACCATCTGCAGGCCCCAAATGCCGACGGAATACTATTCCATTACTGTCCGAATAATGCTGGACAATTAATGCATCCTAACCATGTCTTTATTCAATTCTGGATGTATGAGCCATCCAGTCACGGTGTGTATAATGATTGGGGTGTTGGAAATAATGTATTATGGCACGAAGGGGATTGGGAAATGTGCCAGTTTGCTGTGCGCTTGAAGAATCCCGATAAACCAAACAATAAGAAGTTTTGGATAGAGCCTTTTGCGGCGACTGCTTCACAGCATTACTATGGCCAAACAATCCTGTGGGACAGGAACCACAACGGTCCGGCAAAGAGCACCACGTGGGCTCAGGATTATGTGAGCCATCAGAATATTGGGGATCGCATTTTGATCTACATTGCACAGAATTCTCATGCCACCTATTTTCGCCCAGGTGATATTGATGCTGATGGAACCGCTGGTTGTCGCACACAAGTGCAATATGATCGAACTCCCGAGTGGGGGTACGACCGGATTCTGCCGAATGAGAACCCAACCTCTATGGAAATCGTGGAGCTGGGGGATTGTCAAATTTATGATTGGATTGGCCGTTGGGGGCAAACTTATCTGCATGGAATGCTCCCTCCCGGTGATGGGCCACCAAGTCCTAGTGAACGTACGGCTCGTGTTGGAAAATGGGACAGTACCAACAGGTTCCGAATAAGCTTGGATCCAGTTCGGTTTCACAATGAATGTATGAAAGCAACATTAAAACAGCAATTGGAGTTGAGATGAAAAAGATAATAATATCTGTTGCTATGGTGTGGAACGCGGCAATTGCCATTGCAGAAGGAGGAGAAACTTTGCCGACAGGCAAGTATATGTTTTCAGCACCAGCGCTATATAAGACAGAGGACGGCACTCTGTATGAATGGTTATGTGAAATCGAGCACGTTGATGGACTATGGCGATTAAGGTTTTTAAATGGTGACCGTGGCTGTTTTATTGATTTTTCTGTTTCTGATTCGGGGAAAATAAGAATCATAGGTAGTCAGGTTGGATTGGGTGAGGTTGGCCGAAAAGTCAAGGGTTCAGGACAACTCTTCAATGGTAATATTGCCAGCGGAAAGATGGCGGCCATCAGCGGAGGAGGGGGGTTTCTGTTCATTCAGAGAGATAGAAGCGAATGGCATCTTCGACCGGCAACAGAGCAGGAGATTCTAGAAAAGATGATGGAAGGGCTATCTGGAGTTCCAAATGCTCTTTATCGTCGGAAACTTGACGCAACACCCGAGAATATCGAAAAAGTACTACATGTTGGTGAGGGACATGGCTATTCATTTACAGATCGGATAAAGATCATGCAGATGCTCCATGAAGGAAATCTACTTTACACCAACGACCATTTCGTTCTTAAGAGAATAGTTACCGGTAAAGCTGTCCGAATCCCTCCAATCTCTCCGGGTGCTAAGACTGAGAAAAAACATTACAGAAGTGAGGAAGAACTGTTGCAGATCATGGAGTCGTTTGAAGAAGATGGGGTGGATATGCCACCTCGGGAAACATCAACACCGGACGTTAATATCGAAGAGGTCTCTGAATCGGTTTCTGCTGTTAAACACGAAGAACCTGTAAGACCGAAAATAGAGGATAAACCCTAGACTGGAATTTCGTATGAGCAACAATAAAGTTAGGATGCTCTGCTGTGCGTTGATCCCTATTTTCTATTTTGCGGCCGGAGTGCCGCCGATATTCCCCGACATTATGACCAATCGTGCCACCATCGGTGAATATGAATCAGCTGTCGATAAGGGAACGTGGGTCCGTAATGCGCTTAAAGAGCGGTACGCTGTGATAGGGCAGACATATCCAACAAATCCTGCTAGCGATTCCCAACAACACTATTTACAGCAATTGAAGAATGACGTGAAATCCATTTTGCATCACTATGTTGATCTCGATGCTTTGGGCGCAAATGGTTTGGCGGGATGGTATTTCGGAAACGGAACCAATGGCCCAACAGAGCTTCCGATGTTTACGGTGACTGGTTTATGCGCGAGGGTAGGCGCCCCTGCGAACTATTTGGGTTTTACGCCCATGAGTGGTTTGGCGGATTACGGCTGGGATTATATCAAAGACGCAATCTGTATGCTTTCGACGGTTGAAACGAGCTATGAAATAGTTACCACGTCTGAAACGTGGGTGAATTTCTTCAATGGCAATTGCGGTGCTGAACCCGATGGCTGCGCCTATGAAGACCCATGCGATGTGTGGAGCGTAAACATTCATTACGATTATGGAATAGAAGAAGATCCGTGGCCGTCAGATGCCTGCAACTATCTCACGCCTTGCGTGACTACAAATAATCCTTCTGGAAGCGTGGCCTATGCCTATGACACTCACAATTGGACTGACGGAGATGAACACAGAAAGGCCGCAAGCCAGGCATCATTAGTAGTTGCGCTTAATTCCAATTACGGGGCAAAGGTCGAATGCGCGTTGGCGTTCGCCGCATCAGATGGAATCACATGGACATATTATGACTTCTTCGAGGATGAATGGTCATATTTCCAACATGGTTATGATGACTTTGGGGATGGGCACTCAGCCTGGTATTCGACCTGTTTTGTCACAAACGGAACAATCAGCAACGTGAATTACTCAGTCATGCGCGATATTCATAAATATAAAACCTACACCGCAACGTCCGCAAACCTAAGCACGAGCATAGTTGCGGGAATAATTTATGAATCTGGCGACTGCCCGACTTCTTCCGGATCTCCGGTCTGCAAATATAGAGAAGGCTTCTGTTATGGGTTTTGGGAAGAGACGCCTGGCTATATCAACCCGATCGCGAATTACGCAACCCCCGACAATGGATTTATATTCAAATGAAAAGGAGAGGCATGAAGGGTGCCAGCGCTCGCGACAGGGTTTGCTGCTGGACAAACAGATTCTGAAGGGGGATAGAATCAGGTCTTAACATTTAACATTTGAATCTCGAAAAGATGGCGGTTTCAGAGAGAAGGCTTTGGAAAATAAAACCATTTCTATAAATGATACTGGAGAAACAACATGGAACGGATAAAAGTTCTTCCTGAACTCAAACAGATCGCCGGAGCAGTCCTGTTCGCGGCCAAACAGCCGGTGACGGCCACGCGCATCCGCGAGGTGCTCGCGCAGGTGGCCGAGGAGCAGGGCGGCCCGTACCGCGACTTCGCGTCGCTAAAGGACGCGGATGTCGAGGCGGCTATCCGCCAGATTGGCGAAGACCTTGAGAAGGCCCGCCTTGGTATTGTGCTGGGTGACCTTGCGCACGGCTTCCGTTTTGAAAACGACGTAGCCTGCGGCGTATGGGTGCGGCGCTTTCTTGAAAAGGGCAAGCCCAGCCGGCTTTCGCGGCCCGCGCTGGAGACGCTGGCGATCATCGCCTACCGCCAGCCCTGCACCCGCGCCGAAATCGAGGCGGTGCGCGGCGTCGCGGTGGACACCATTCTGCGCAACCTGATGGAACTGCAGCTTGTTCGGATCACCGGCCGGAGCGAACTCCCCGGCCGGCCGATGATGTACGGCACAACCCAAACGTTTCTGGAATACTTCGGAATCAAGAACCTGAATGATCTGCCGGGGATCACGGAGCTCCGGCGCCCTGAGGACGGCAGACCGGAGGCGGATGAGCAGGTTTTCGAGGAGCCTGCGGCAGATTCCGCTCCAGCGGAGGTCCCTGAAGACAACAGCAGAGCGAAGGAGGATGACCATGAATCTTGATCAACTGCGCAAGGAAATTGATGCGGCCGATGCCGAGCTGATTGCACTGCTTAACAAGCGCACCCGCGCGGCGCTGGAGATTGGCAAGCTCAAGGAGAAGCTGGATACAGAGGTTTATGTGCCGGCCCGTGAGAAGGCGGTCTATGACCGCATTGCAAAGCTCAACGAAGGGCCGCTTCCGGAAAAGGCCGTGCAGGCGATCTACCGCGAAATCATGTCCGCTTCGCTGGCGCTGGAGCGGAACACGCGGATTGCATATCTCGGTCCGCAGGCCACGTTCACCCACCGCGCCGCGCGCGAGAAATTCGGCGCCAGCGTGGATTATGAAGCCTGTGCCACGATCACGGATGTTTTTGAGGCTGTGCAGCGCCAGGGCGCCAACTACGGGGTGGTGCCGATCGAAAATTCGACCGAGGGGGCGGTGACTCATACGCTGGATCAGTTCATATCCACGCCCCTGAAGATTTGCGCGGAAATCTATCTTCCGATCTCCATCAGCTTCATGTCCAAATATCCCCAAAAGGACATAAAGAAAATCTACAGCAAGCCCGAGGTGTTCGGTCAGTGCCGGCACTGGCTTCAGGCCAACATGCCCCATGCAGACCTGATTTCATGTTCCAGCACCGCGCGCGCGGCGGAATATGTGAAGGACGAGCCCGGCAGTGCGGCCTTCGCCTCGCCACTGGCGGCGGAACTTTATGATCTGAACATCCTTGCTCCCGATGTGCAGGACATCGCCGGCAACACCACGCGGTTTCTGGTTATCGCGAAGAAGTACGGTCCGCCCTCCGGTCGAGACAAGACCTCGATACTGTTCGCGGTGAAGCATCAGGCCGGCTCGCTGTTCCGGGCCATTTCGGTTTTCAACACCCACAATCTGAACATGACCCGCATCGAATCCCGCCCGAGCCGCAATAAGGCATGGGAATATTTCTTTTTTGTGGATTTCGAGGGCCATGTGGATGAACCCAACGTGGGCAAGGCCATGGGCGCACTTGCGGAGCAGTGCATCGAACTCTCCGTCCTGGGCTCTTATCCGCAGGCGGGAAGGGAAAGCTGAAATGACAGAGTCTATCGCAAAAAAATACATCAGCGGCCTCGGGGTCTATGAGCCGGGCCGTCCGATGGATGAGGTCGCGCGGGAACTCGGGCTTGCTGATGCGTCGGAAATGATCAAGCTGGCGTCGAATGAGAATGCGCTGGGCCCGTCTCCTCTGGCAGTCAGGGCCATGAAAAAATGCGCGGCCGACATGCATCTTTATCCCGACGGCGGGGGATACTATCTTCGCCGGGCGCTGGCGCAGAAGTACGGACTGGACATGGACCAGTTTATCCTCGGCGACGGCAGCAACGAACTGATCCAGTTCCTCGCGCATGTCTATCTGGCAAAGGGCTCGCGCATCATTATGGCGGACAGGGCTTTTGTGGTCTACAAGCTGATTGCCTCCGCCTTTGAGGCCGAGACGGACATGATTCCGATGATTGAATTCCGGCACGATCTGAAGGCTATGCTGGCCGCCGTGCGGCCCGAAACAAAAATCATCTTTGTCGGGAATCCAAACAATCCGACCGGAACGATGGTGTACCGGGACGAAATCGAGGAATTCATGGACAAGGTTCCGCAGAACATTGCGGTGGTGTTCGATGAGGCCTACATTGAACTGCTGGAGCCGAAGCAGCAGCCGGACACCATACAGTACATTGCGAAGCATCCGCATTTCTACATTCTTCGCACATTCTCCAAGACATATGGCTTGGCCGGCCTGCGCATCGGGTACGGCATGGCATCGAAGGAGAACATCCGGCTGCTTCATCGTGTGCGCCAGCCCTTCAACGTGAACGCGATGGCGCTGGCCGCGGCCGAGGCCGCGCTTGGAGACGAACGTCACGTCAGGCGCACTCGCAAGATGGTCAAGAAGGGGCTGAACCAGCTGCAGGCGGCTTTTGATGAAATTGGTCTGCCGTGGGTTCCGTCACTGGTCAACTTCATCCTTGTGAAGGTGGACCGCGGCAGGCAGGTCTTCGAAGAACTGCAGAAGCGAAAAGTTATTGTGCGCCCGATGGACGGCTATGGGCTTCCCGACTACATTCGCGTGACGGTTGGCACAGAAGAACAGAACCGGATTATCATTGAGAATCTTTTGGACGTTCTGGCCTCGCGGGGAGATCAATAATGATCATTGTTCTCAAGAAGAGCGCCTCCGAAGAGCAGATCCGCCACATCGAGGAGAAAATCCGCGAATGGGGGCTTCAGCCCAGCATCAGCCATGGTGCGGAGAAGACGGTGATCGGTGTAATCGGGGATGAGGCGGTCATACGCACGAAACCGCTGGAGGTGTTTCCCGGCGTGGAATCGGTGATGACCGTTCTGAAACCCTACAAGCTGGCGAGCCGTGAATTTCATCACGACAATACATCCGTCACGATTGCCCCGGTAACGGCTGGTTGTGCACCAACGGTTATAGGCGGGCGGCAGATTGTGGTCATGGCGGGGCCCTGCTCGGTGGAAAGCCGCGAGTCGCTGTTTGAAATCTCGCGCTGCGCCCAGGCCGGCGGGGCGAAGATTATTCGGGCGGGGGCTTTCAAGCCCCGTACCTCTCCGTATGCATTTCAGGGGCTGGGGAGGAAGGGGCTCGAGTATCTTTCCGAAATGCGCCGTGAACTGGGCATTCCAATCGTGACGGAGGTGATGGACACGCGCGATGTCGAGATGGTTGCGGAATTCGCGGACGTCCTGCAGATCGGCGCGAGGAACATGCAGAATTTCAATCTGTTGAAGGCTGTTGGAAAGGTGAAGGTTCCTGTGCTTATCAAGCGGGGACTTTCCAGCACGATCCAGGAGCTGCTGATGAGCGCGGAATATGTGCTGAGCCAGGGCAATCCGGATGTCATTCTCTGCGAGAGGGGTATCCGCACGTTCGAGCCCATGACCCGCAACACACTTGATCTGAGCGCCGTTCCGGTGATCAAGCGCGAGAGCCATCTGCCCGTGATTGTGGATCCCAGCCATGCCACCGGGCACTGGGACCTGATTCCGTCCATGTCAAAAGCCGCTGTTGCCGCCGGTGCGGACGGGCTCATGCTGGAAATACATCCCCGGCCGGAAGAGGCATTGTCGGACGGGCCGCAGGCCCTGCTCCCGGATCGTTATATGAACCTGATGAAGGAACTGGGAACCCTTGCATCGGCTTTGGGGCGTTCGATCTGAGCACATGATGCAGAATATCACCATTATAGGGACAGGTCTGATGGGCGGTTCGCTGGGGCTCGCGCTGAAAGCCTCCGGGCGGCCGTATCATGTCGCGGCCTGGAGCCGGAAAGAGTCCGACCGCGAGAAGGCGCTTCAGCTGGGCGTGTGTGATGAGGTCTTTGCATCCCCGGAAGAGGCTGTTGCGTCCGCGGATATTTCCGTTTTCTGCACCAGTGTCAGTTCCATTGTCCCGCTGATTGAACAGTGCCTGGGTTATTTCAAGAACGGATCGCTCGTTACAGATGTCGGAAGCACCAAGGCGGACATCGCGCAGCGGTGCGACGTGATGTTCACGGGCAGGTCTTTCAGTTTTATTGGCAGCCATCCCATGGCCGGTTCAGAGAAGAGCGGACAGGAACACGCGACTAGTGATTTGTATCGCGGGGCTGTGGTCGCGCTGACTCCAGTGAGCGGGCCAGAACGCGAAATGAACCGTTTGAAGGAATTCTGGCGCGCCGCCGGCGCGGTGCCGGCCGTCATGGACCCGGATGAACATGACCGCCTCATCGCGCTGACCAGTCATCTGCCGCATCTGGCCGCCGCCGCGCTGACTGCGGCGGCATTTCAGTCGGGTGGCGGGAAAGCAGCGGGTGTTCTTTGTGGGCCGGGATTCACAGACTGCACCCGTGTCGCGGGAAGCCTGCCCGCGCTCTGGCGGGACATTGCAGCCAGCAACACGGAAAATATTCTGCTTGCGCTGGAGGCCTATATTGAGGAGCTGTGCGGAATCCGGTCGCTTCTGGAGCAGCGGGAATATCAGTGGCTTCAGGAGTATCTCGGAGAGTCCGCGCGTGCGCGCGAGGAACTGCTCTCGGCTCGCAAAAAAACGACCGGAGGCCTGTCATGAAAAGTCCGAAGGACAGCGTGACCGTCCGAGCCGGCCGTCATTTCGGTGGAATTCTTCAAGTGCCCGGCGACAAGAGCATTTCACACCGGGTGGCCATGTTTTCGGCGCTGGCTGAAGGGCTCTCGACGGTGGAGGGATTCCTCTTCAGCGAAGACTGCATCTGCACCTATCGTGCAATGGAGGCGATGGGCGCTGAGGTGGTGCGGGAGGCGGACGACCGGCTGAAAGTGACTGGAACCGGGGGAACATTCCGGCCGCCGCCCGGGGTGCTGGACATGGGAAACTCGGGCACTGGCATTCGTCTGGTGGCCGGTCTCATTGCGGGCGCGGGGATTCATGCCGAGATGACAGGTGATGCATCCCTCTGTTCCCGGCCGATGAACCGCATTGCCGTTCCGCTGCGCGAGATGGGGGCGCGAATATCACTGCTTGGAGACCATGGCCGCCCGCCTGTGCGCATCGCTCCGGCCAGGCTGCGCGCCATTGATTACCACCTCCCGATGGCCTCCGCCCAGGTGAAATCCTGTGTTCTGCTGGCCGGGCTTTTTGCGGAGGGAACAACGCGCGTGACGGAGCCGGCCCGTTCGCGTGATCATACCGAACGCATCCTGAACATGCTGGGTCTGCCGGTCCGGGTGGACGGGCTGTCGGTTGCGCTCGACGGCTTTGGTCCCGCAGGACCGCGATTCAAGGGCCGGCACTGGATTGTGCCCGGTGACTTTTCTTCTGCCGCTTTTTTCATCGTGGCGGCGGCGGGAATGCCGGGCGCCGAACTGACCGTTAAATCCGTGGGTCTGAATCCCCGTCGCGCGGCGCTTCTGGATGTTCTCAAGCGGATGGGCGCGGACATTCAGATCTGCAATTTAAACCAGCATCAGGCCGGCGAGCCGGTGGGGGACGTGATGGTTCGCGGCGCACGGCTTTCGGGCACCGACGTGTTCGGGGACGAAGTGCCGGCGCTGATTGATGAAATCCCGATTCTTTCCGTGGCGGCGGCTGTGGCCGAGGGCCGCACCGTCATTCGCGACGCGGCAGAACTTCGCGTGAAGGAATCTGATCGCATTGCGGTCATGGTGAGGAATCTCCGGCTGATGGGGGTCAGGGCTGAAGAAACGCCCGACGGAATGATCGTCGAAGGCCCATCACAACTAATTCCATCCCAGCCGCTTGAGAGCTTCGGAGACCACCGCGTGGTGATGTCCATGGCGGTTCTCGCGCTTTATTGCAAAAGTCCTGTTTGCATTCTGAATACAACTTGTGTAAACACATCCTATCCGACATATTGGAATCATCTACGAGAGTTAGGAGCTGACTTTGACTGAGAAAAAACATCACGTAATTGCGATAGACGGTCCGTCGGCCTCGGGCAAGTCCACGGTTTCCAAGAAGCTGGCTCAGGTCATGGGCTATCTCTACGTGGATTCGGGAGCGCTTTATCGGGGCATGACCTGGAAGATGCTGCAGGAGAATGTGGACATTCATGACACGGAAGTTGTCATTGCCAAGATGGACGAAATTCAGTGGGACTTTTTCATCAAGGATGGTTCCGTATGGTTCAGCATTGACGGCACGGACCCCGGACAGGAAATCAGGGGAGAGGCTGTGCGCGAAAATGTCGCCATTATTGCCACCATCCCCGAAGTCCGCGCCTTCATTGGAGAGCAGCTTCGCAACATGCGTCATTTCGGGAACATTGTGATGGAGGGCCGCGATATCGGTTCCGTGGTCTTCCGTGATTCGCCCTACAAATTCTACATAGATGCCGATCCTCAGGAACGTGCCCGCCGCCGCTGCAAGGACATTGTTCAACTGGAAGGGCAGAGCAATGTGGAAGAGGTTTTCAATTCCCTCAAGCGCCGTGACGAAATTGATTCCAGCCGTAAAACAGCGCCCCTTCAGATTGTGGACGGCGCCCGCGTGCTGGATACAACCGGAATGACCATTGATGAGGTGGTGGAGCGCATTGCTTCCGCCCTCACTCAGGATGGGCTTTCCTGCGAAGCCTGAAAAAGGCAGGTTTTTCAAGTTCATAGGTCCCCGCTGAAGGGGTTTCCCGTGTTTTTTCTGGATTGCACAAGTATTTCGGGTCCAGAAACTTCCTCATAATTGAGCCGCCTGCCGCGCGGCTGATGATCTTTTCTGAATCTTAACTGCTTGACATGGAAAGGCTTATCGCCTATAAGCACACCGTTCGGTTCTGTATGCCGTTCATTGGCTCAAAAACCTGACATAAGGCGGTACATAATGGTACATGTGGTTTGGGGTATTATCATAGCCAGCGGAAAAGAGGAGCAGCTCACTTCAGGCGTGGATGTCGCTTTTCTGAATCTCGCGGGAAGACCATTGCTTTCTCATGCTCTGGAGGAGTTTGAGCGCTGTCCCGATATCAACGGCATTGTTGTGGTCGCCCCAAAAGAACGAGTGGGCGAAGTGCACTCCATGGCCAAACTCATGGGATACATGAAACTGCGCAAGATTGCCGCCGGAACGGTTCAGCGTGTCTCTTCGCTTCGCATGGCCCTGAACACCCTTGATGATGATGTTTCCATGGTGGTCGTTCATGAAGTCTCCCGGCCCTGCGTGAAACGCGGACTGATTTCGGAATGCATCAAGGCCGCGAAGCGCTACGGTTCCGGCGTGTCGGCATCCCGCATTCTGGATCCGGTGAAAATTGTGCCCAAGGGGAACAAAGTCACGGCGACGCTGGAAGCCAACACCGCCTGGGCTGCGCAGACCCCGCAGGCCTATAAACTGGATGTCCTTGAAAAAGCCCTTGCCGCGGCACAGAAGAAGAAAAAGACGCTGCAGGATGAATCGGCGGCTCTGGAACTGATCAAGCATGAGGTTCATCTGGTCCCTTGCCCTCCGTCCAACATCCGGATCGCGACGGCCGAGGATTTAACCCTTGCGGAAGCCCTGAAGCGGTTATAATCCTTCCGGCCGTTTTATGGCGGACGTGAAGGTCACCGCGTTTACAAGCCAGCCGTCATCGGTTTTGCTCCAGCGCATTTCCACCTCGCGCAAATCGCTCATCCATTCGCCTCCGCTGCGCGCCTTGGCCCGTGCCACCGTGGCCAGCACCGCGGAGTTCCGGTTCGGTGCGATTTCAAGTTTATGATCTGCAATCTCGATGGACAGCTCCTCCACCATGCTCCGGAGATGATACGCCAGCCCGGCCATATCCTGACGCGAATGCGAGCCCGTGAGATAAGGCTCCATGCCGGTGGAAACGGGATCGGTGAAGAGGATGGAAATCTGCCGGGCGCGCGTCAGGGCGGCCAGCTCTTTCTCGAGTGCTGTTTTTGAAAGAAGCTCCACAAGCTCCTCCTGCCTTTGCAGGATCCGCCGCTCATCCCGTCCCTGCAGGAACCAGGCCAGCGAAAGCCCCAGAATCACGGTCAGCAGCAGGACGGCGGAAATCTGAAAAGAACGGTTCACCACAAAAGCCCTCCCGCAATTCGGCCGCGTTCGACAGTGCCCATCAAATGTCTTGTGATGGGAACGGAACGGTTGTCGCCTGCGACAAAATATTCGCTGCTCTTAAGGATCACGGGAGACATGGTCCAGATACCCTGATCCTTCAGGTAGGTTTCATCATGTGCCTCCCCGTCAATGAAGAGCTGCCCGTTCTCGAAACTGACCGTCTCCCCCGGAAGTCCAAGGATGCGCTTGAGATAGAAAACGCGCCGTCCGGCCGCCCTGATGATCACCACCTCGCCGCGCGCCGGGCTCCCGGTTCTATATTTCAGCAGATTGACAAGCCGCACGGAGCGGTCCCTCATCGTGGGCTCCATGCTGGCGCCATCGAGTCGGCAGACGGTCAGCACCTGTGTGAACAAAATCCATGTGATGACCGCGAGTCCGGCCGCCCGCCAAAGGGTGGTCGTCAGGGAGCGTCCCGCAATCAGCCGTCTGAAGCCGGAATTCACGGCAGACCTCGTATCTGCTGCAGCAGTTCACAGAGTCCCGCCGGCCGGCTGGTCTCCAGCCAGATCCGCTCATAATCATCCGCGAAATCCCGAACCTGTTCCGGAGTCCGGCGCACGCGAAGCCGGAGTGCCTGGAGGGCCAGGCGAATTTCGTCCAGATCCTGCCGGGTCACCATCCCGCCGGGTCGCAGAGTCCCGGCCCGGTCCGCCAGATCGTCCAGCTCCTCGGCATTCTCTGCATTCATGCTCCCCTGCAGGAATCCCGGCCAGGAATTCTGCGCAGCTCTTCCCGCGCGGCTGAAAAGTTCCGCGGCGCGGCAGGCAGGCGCGCCGAATACCTGCGCGTCAAAGGCGCGGTCGAAACCCTCTCCGGAATCCGCCTCATTATTCCATGCCAGCGTCCCGCCCAGCGCCATGCCGTGAAGGGAACAGGCCGGCATGTTGAAATGCCCCATGTCCCCCCAGTCCGTGACCAGCATGCCTTCGGCCCCGAGATGCTTTGCCGCCTGCGCATATCCCGCGATATTGGCGCGCGCCTTCTCAATCTCGTTGAACAGCACCTTGAAGCTTCTTGTTGACGGGCACACATAGACCGCAAGTCCGGCATCCCGGAACAGCTGCGCCTTGAGAAAATCTGTTTCCGGCTCGTAACCCCAGTCGAGAATGGTGATATCTTTCGGTATCCGGTCAACGGCCCGCGGCTGCTTCAGCAGCACATCGCCCCAGCACATCAGCCGCTTGTTGTGTTGCGCCGCGAGCTTCCGCACGAACGCAAGATGTTCTGTGTAAAGTTCATCAACCGGTGTTCCGGCATTCGCGCCTTTGCCCAGGTCATAGGTCTCGTCCCCGCACATGTTGAAGCGGTCGGAGCTGAAAAGCGGAAGAAACTCATCAAGCATCCGGCCAATGAGCGCGCGCGATCCGGCCAGCCTTGGATTCAGGGTGGCCCCGCGCAGGCGCGTCAGCCATGCCGCCGCTTCCCAGCTGGCGGCAGGGAACTCGATTTCCGCAAGCCGGCGATATTCCGGCAGGCTCAGAATGCGGCCCATGTGTCCGAAGCAGGTCAGGCTGGGCACCAGCTCAATGAATCGCTCGCGGCAGTACTCATCCAGCGCAGCAATATCTTCTGCGGTCAGCGGATCGCAGTGCTGCGCGATGGCGGGATTGAACTGAAAATCAAAGACATGCTCGACATAAAGCTGAAGCTGATTGTACTTCAGGAAGGAGAGGCGGTCGGCGAGCCGCTTGAGCGCTTCCAGTTTCGGCACCCGTCCGCGGCTGATGTCGAGATAGAATCCGCGTTGGGGCAGGGAGGGGGCGTCCTCGATTTCCATTGAGGGTATGGGATTGCCGGCGGCGAGAATCTGCCGCAGAGTCTGCAGGCCGTAGAAGAGGCCGGCCCACCCGTCGCCCGCCACCGTGATCCGGCGCAGGGATGCGGTCAGTCGAAAGCCCTCTCCGCCTCGGCCGGGGGGCGTGAGCAGAACAATGCCGGGTGCATCCGCCGCCGGCGGGGCGGGTGCTTCCGCGATTTTCATCGCCAGTCCGCGCCGGTCCAGCGCGTCCCGGACGGGCTCGATCGCATGCTGCAGGCGCGCGCGCGTTTTCGGGCTGCAGTGCAGGAGCACGGGAGACTGAAGCATGAGCCGGCCTTCACCGGTTTTCATCCTTGCCGGGGGCGGAAGCAGTTCCGGGTTCAAAGAGAAATTCCTGTTTGTATGTTTCTCATTTTCGTTGTAACAGTAGCATGGAGCAGGCTGTGAAGGAAGATAAACAGTGTATTTGCGTGCGGTATACCGGACATGTGCAGGGCGTGGGTTTCCGGTACACCGTGCTGAGCGTTGCCGGCCGTTTTCCCGTGGCCGGATTCGTCCGCAACGAGTCGGATGGCTCCGTGCTCCTCGAGGCCGAAGGAACTGCAGGTGAGCTGACAGCATTCATCAATGCCATCCGCCAGTCTCCGCTGCAGCGCTATATCATGGAGGAGCAGATCAGCTGGCAGCCCGCCGCCGGCCGGTTCCAGGGCTTCACCATCGGGCACTCCCGCTAGCGGCCCGGAAAGAGATTCGCTTTCCTTCTAGCCATCAGTCGCTTCTTTTGATAGAGATTTACGGAATGAAATTTGCGCTTTTAGGTGACATCCATTCGAACCTGGAAGCTCTGCAGGCCGTTTTGAAGGATGCGGCAGAGCAGGGCGTCACTGATTACGCCTGCATGGGGGACATCGTCGGCTACAATTCCAATCCTCGCGAATGCCTTGAAATCATCCGCAATCTGAAATGCCGCTGCGTGCGGGGGAATCACGATCATTACTGCTCCCATGACGAGAACCTGGCCGGCTTTCATCCGCTGGCCGCCGATGTGGTGGACTGGACCCGCAAGCAGCTCTCCGATGACGAGCTGGAATTCCTGCGCACCCGCAAGCTGATCGAGCCGGTGGAATCCTTCACGATCGTTCACAGCACGCTGGACACACCGGAAATGTGGGGCTATGTGTTCGACAAGTTCGAGGCCGAGGCGAATTTCAACTATCAGACCACCTCGATCTGCTTCTACGGACACACGCACGTCCCGCTGGCCTTTGAAAAAACCGACATCATCCGCTGTGGAATGTACACGAAAATCCGTGTCGGCCTCGGAAAGAAATACTTCATCAATGTCGGAAGCGTGGGCCAGCCGCGCGACGGGGATCCCCGTGCGGCGTATGTGATCTACAACATGGTTGACAACACCGTTGAACTGCGCCGGGTGCCCTACGACTTCACCATCACCCAGGAAAAAATCCGGGCCGCCGGCCTGCCGGCCCGCCTGGCTTCGCGCCTGGCCCAGGGCCGTTGAACGAAATGAGGACAAGCGACGCATGAAATCAGCAGTAATCAGAGTTCTGGCTTTTGCGGCTTTGGCCGTTCAGCCGGCTTTTGCGCAGATCCAGTTCGGCGGGAAGTTTGATCACAACCGCTATCTTCAGTACGAGCCCGTCACAGTGAATCTGACCGTTGTCAACAAGACCGCGAAAACACTGATACTTGGCGAGGTCGGCGGAGAAACGCGCATCCGGTTTGACGTTCGCGACACGGCCGGGCACTACATCCAGCCGCGGCCCGGCGCCCGCGCGATTTCCATGCTCGTGGGCGCGGGACAGACCGTTACCACCAACGTGAACGTGCGCGATTACTGCAGGCTGGACAGTGTCGGCAGTTTCACCGTTACACCGATGCTGGTCACCCCCAGCCGGACCTATCTTGCGCCCAAGACCTTCCTTGACATCGTTTCCGGCGCCGTGGTCTCGGAGATGGTTCTGGATGTGGACGGCGGTTTGCGAAGCTACAGCCTGCGTTCATGCGCGCGTGACCGCAGGACCGATCTTTTTCTCCGCATTGATGACCGGGAAAACGGAATGTGCTACGGAGTGCATCTGCTGGGCAATGTGCTCAGTTTCCAGAAGCCGCGCATGGAGGTGGACGAGGATGACCGTCTGCACATTGTTCACCAGGCCCATCCGTCCTATCTCACTCATCACGTGTTTTCTCTGAACGGCTCACTGATCCGCCGCGCCTCCTACCGCCGGGACGGCACCGACGATCTGCTGGATGACGAGGATCATATGGAACTCATGGCGGGGGAGGCCGTGATGGATCCGCCGCCGGCCGTGTCTGTCCCGGCGCCCGGGCCCGCGGCATCCGAGCCGTCGCTTCTTGAAGTCTGGGAGGCGGCCGCCTCCGCTCCTGACCCGGTCCGGGCGTCGGAAGTATCGGAAGTGGACGCCATCATTCAGGATCTGGAAACGGGTCCGGCCCCGGTGATTCCGTCCCCCAAGGCGTCTGTCCCGGCCGCGCCGCCGCCGGCCGTTTCGATTCCGGAGCCGGCCCCGGCGCCGCTCGATCCGCTGCAGGCGCCAGTGCCCTTATAAATTTCAACTTCTGGTTGACTGATCGAAAATCGGTGATATGTTTATGCATCAAATTGCGTGCACCCGTGGTGAAATTGGCAGACACGCAAGGTTCAGGT
>ENA-UPTA01002230-UPTA01002230.1-activated-sludge-metagenome-genome-assembly--contig:-NODE-2230-length-20223-cov-12.493802_pt1 | contig 20223 bp, 5 predicted proteins | sample MGYA00238184_ERZ773361 | MGnify/ENA primary metagenome ERZ773361 (study PRJEB29100, sample SAMN05720205) | activated sludge metagenome | isolation source: anaerobic digester from wastewater...
TGATACTGTGCCCGATGTTTTGTCAAGAGTCAGCCACTCAGGTGTCGCCTGGAACGCGATCGCGAGATTCGCTTTTAAGTAAGCCGCGTCTTTTATTACCTGACAGCCGTCTGTTCCGTCAGGGCTCTCGATACCTACTGTACATGTATTTACTGTAGATGAACCAACTTCCTGATACTGATAAACTATTTTACCGCTCTCGTAAAGAATTACCTGAGCTGTATTGGTATCTGATGCACTTACATGCGGTACGCCGAGATATGATACAATAAAACGGCCGTTCGCTGCATCTGAGTAGTAGCGTATGCTGCCGCCTGTCGCAGGATTCAGGTCATCCCAAAGAAGGGCTATTATATCATTCGGCACTGCTGTTGCGGGTATTGATCCGTTCGTATAGGTTGTTGATGTTGAAGTAAAAGATAAAAATCCGTTCGAGCATATTTTTACTGTCGTGTAATCAACTCCGTAATAATTAAACGTAAATCCCAAATCTACAGCTGAAGAATATGAGTCGTCTGTGAGTGAAACTGAAGATCCAAGTCCAGAAATATCTACCCAGCAGTAAGCGGGTCCGCCGGCTTCATCTGAATCTTTCCACTTATAGCCGTATGTGTCAGGTCCGCCTGATGCCTTCACGTCTTTTCCGCTCGTGTAGTTGGTTGATATGCTGTAGTTCAATGTACCGAGTCCGGTATTGTTTATCGTGAATGTCTTATTCGTGCTTGATTCAGGTGCTGTCGTCGCGGAAAGACTTGTTGTGCTCAATGCTATCTCAGGCTCTATCCCCGTGCCTGATACTGCTATGTTTTGTGTTGCATGGTTCGTATCTGTTGATGTCACTACAACATTTCCGCTGTAGGTCTGGCCGGCCGTCGGTTCAAATGTTACGTTGAAAGTTTTGGTTGAATTTGGTCCGACTGCATAACTTAATGTGTTTTTTACATCTTTCGAGATTTCTTTTGAAGCTTGAGCAACGCTGTATCCTGCTGGAGTAGTGATCTCACCGAGAAGATATTCGCTGCTGTGGCTGTTTGTGATGGTAAATGTTTTTACGCTCGTAGAGCCTGCATCAATGTTTCCGTATGATAAAGATGTCTGGTTTATTGCGAATGTTCCGCCTGTTGCGCCGGTGCAGTTCACATCTGCATAGAACGGCTGTTTAAATTGAGCGGTTATAACCATTTTACCTGTGTCGCCTACTGTATAAGGTGTTACAGTTATAGTAGCAACACCTGATGAATTCGCTCTCGCTGCTCCGTGAAGAACTCCGTTCTGGTCTCCCATAGCGACATATGCATAAGGAGTTGTAGTTACGGAATACGTAGTCACTCCGGGCGCTATTACGCCGTCATGGGTTGCGGTCATCGTTCCGGGTATTCCGAAATACGGCATTAATGACGGATCACCGAACATGTGGTATGCAGACCAGTAGCTGCTTGTGTAAGTAGTGTTTAGTACTTCGACAGCCATAAGACCTACGTGCTTGATTGAAGCCTGTGACGAGTACCCGAGAGCCATAGCGCCATCATACATTCCCGGTTTAGACTGGTCGAGCGGAGGCTGTGCAATTCCTTCTACATTTGATCCTACACCCATTGTTAAATCTTCGTCCCAGTAGGTTGACATTGATGCTCCAATATATCCTATCGCGCCTTTGTTGGCAGCAACGAGGAGCTGTTCACCAAAACAGTAATCATATCCGCCGTAAGAACCTGAAGTATCTGAGTTATTAGTAAATGAACCTGTAAGACAGCAGTTTCCTACGATTAGTCCGTATTTATTCGAATTCGCCAAAACAGCAATATCATTAGTTTTTCCGGCAGTATTGACTCCATAAAATTCCGGATCCTGAAAACCTGTGTTACAACCGTGCGCAGTGTAGTTATAAAAATTTGTACCGTTAGATACCCCTGTTATAATATTAGCCTCGCTTGTAGTTGTTCCCGAATCCGGGTAGTAATATGGTACTGCGTTAGCCATCCCGTGCGCGGCATTAAAATAATATGTCCATCCGTAGTAGATTTGAGGATTACCATGGCTCGTACCATACCCGGTATCGTATCCTGCTGTACCGATAGGTGCGGTAAGATAATTCAGGTCTGGCGTTCCGACGAGAAACTGACCTTTTTCATACCATATCGTTTTATCTACCTGAGCTGTTAAATCTGCCGTAGCTCTTACCGACATTCTTCCAACATACATTGAAGGTATCCTATTAGAACTGCCGGTTGCTCCAATGACACCGTACATCAGATCAGATCCGCATACATTTCCTGTGGAACCCAAAGCGGGATCGAGTTCAGCCTGTACCGCATAAGTACCGTCCGCGTCACCTACCAGAAGAACGAAAGATGGTTTAGGTGAAAGTGAATTATATTGTGTTTCAACCCAAGTGTCGTTCGCTGATATAGTAGCAGTAGTAGCCACATAATTCACGATGACATTGAAACCTTTTGCTTTTTTCCATGCGATAAATTCGTTTAGTTTAGCATTACCATTCAATGCTGTAGCAGCAACGATAAGATAAGTTACAGGATAGTTCATCAAATCCGCTTTAGAGTCCATAGCTGGTGATCTGTAGTTGATCAGTTTAGACATTGCAGATTCGAAATATGGAGAATATTCTTCAATCGCTTTTTCAGATGCTCTAGGGTCAGATCCGATAAAATTAACACGAACATCGATATCGCTTAGAACTTCTATAGTTCCGGCAACAGGATCGTATCTGAAAGGATTTACTTTTAGAACACCAACGCCGACTCCTCTCATTGTTCCGCTTTTTGATACTTCTGCAATTTGGTAGCCTTTCAGTCCGGAAGTCATGTACGCAGCTTCATTATAGACGAATTTGATTTCTTCCGGTTTAGCGCTTTTTGAATAGCTGGGCTGAGCAGGCATTATAGGGTTATTTATTCCCAGATCTGATAGCTTATAGACCTTTGAAGTATAGGTTAAAACTTCTACTTCAGGTTCAGCTCCGTAAGGCATTGCTATCATCTTGTGGAAAGAAGGCAGAGCCGGCGATCCGTGCTCCATTGTAAGATATTCTTTTTCGATCTGAATCGAAGTAAATACTCCCTTCTCTGTGTTGACGTCACCGTAGCTGATGTCACCCACATTAAAATTCAGGTCCAGATAATTATCCGTTTCGCCGGTGATCTTGTAGCCGGTGACTTTAGAATTATCGAGAACCGCTTTATTTGCGGCTGTCAAAGATAATACTGCCGCGAACAACAGAACAACAAGCTTCTTCATAAACCCTCCCGTTTTTTTTTACTTTTATTTTAAATATTTCAATGCCTTTTAGTAGCACTTAAGCGGACTTTGATTTTTCACTTTACACAAAATAATACTTGATCGATGTTCTGTCAACCAAAAAGATTTTATATTTTACAATAAAAAAAGCCGTTTTCACGGCTTTAATTTTTCAAAAACACTGACCTTATTCCTGGCTGATAGCGTCAGAAGGACATACAGCAGCGCAAGCTCCGCAATCAATGCAGGCGCTCGGATCGATTTTATAGATCTCGCCTTCGGAAATACAGTCAACAGGGCATTCGGACTTGCAGGCTCCGCAGGCTACACATTTGTCAGAAATTACATGAGGCATTTTTTACTCCTTGTTTATGGGTTAAGTTTTAAATCCACAAGTTTAAGTTAAATAATTTGAAAAAGAATGTCAATATAATATTTTTCAGTCTGTTTTCAGTTTTCCTCTACATTTATTATATTAAAAATACTGATTTGAATCTATTTTGAAATAATTTCCGATTTTTTCTGTCTCTGCAGATCTTTTCAAATTGACTGCAGCATCAAGCCATCTTTTGGTAAAAAAATCGGTTTTCTTAGGGTTTCCGTACCCTTTCGAATTGTACCTGAAACGCTCGATGCAGTAAACGGCGTGGTCAAAATTATGCAGCCTGATCGATTCTGTGCATATTTTATCTAATGTTTCCAGCGCTTTCCTGCTGTCATTCTCTTTTTCATAAGACTCTGATATCAGTTTCAATGCAGAGAGTTTTTCGATAGGCAGAAAAGAATCCTGAGCAACTGCGTACATATCTTCAAAATATGCTCTTGCCAGTTTGTACTTGCCTGTATTCAAATTTAAAGTTCCAGCCAGTTCATAAACAATTACCAGTGCCGAACAGTCTTTTATCGAGTTTTTAATCTCATAAACCGATGAAATGAGAGTATTTGCATCATCTGTTTTTCCGATCTTTAAAAGAGCAAGACCTATCAGGCATCTTATCTTTATGAAAATATCATTCTTCTGCATATCACCAGCAGACACAGATATTTCATTTGCCGTTTCATTGAACATGTTATTTTCGAACTGTATTTTTAATTTAAGATAAAGAGCTTTTCCATATATTTCCGATCCGGGCGACGAGGATGAAGTGATTATTGAGCATATCTTTAACGATTCGTCAGTATTGTCTACGAAGTAATCTATATAAGCTTTTACAAGAGTTGCTTCAGGATCTGAATCATCTTTTAAATTCAATTTTTCTGCATCGGTAATTATCTTCCGGGCTGTTTCCGGGCTAAAGTTATTAAAACCGGCTATACAGGCTTTGAGCAGATATTCCCTGCTTTTTATTTTGTCATCACTAAGCGAATAATGGCACATTAATTTCGGTAGAATATTGAATTTTCCCTTTAAATAATCTTTTTCATAAACATATCCGAGAGCTTTATGTATCTTTTTTTTCTGACCATCAGGAATTGTCCCGTAAGCCTTTTCACGTACTGTGCTGCTTATAAAAACATAATCATCCGTTCTGTTCTGAGCTCTTACTAGAATACATTTGGAAATAAGCTGCTTCAGGCATTTCTCGAAAACGATCCCGTTTTTTATAAATTCATCATCTGCCGCTTTTTTAATTATCTGTGCGTCCGTGGTAAATCCTTCCGCACAAAAATACGATAGAACGGTTCTGCTGTTTTCATCGAGTTCATTCAAATTGTTATCTGCTTCGTTTTCGCTGCTGGCCGAAGATTCGATATTAATCTGATGATCGTCAGAACTTTTGATCCCTGACAATAATTCCGAATCTTTTGAGTAAATAAAGCTGATACAGCCTTTAATCCGGGATAGTGATGACTCGGGACTCTTGAAAAATCTTTCGATTAGTGTCGAGCTCTCTTTATCTATAAATTCAGCGCCGGAAAAAAATATAAATATTTTTGATCTTTCGGTATAATATTTAAGAATTGAAATTGAGATATCCTCGAATAGATATTTAATGTTATCGTTTTTCGTTCTGCTTTCATAAGTGTCATTCAGGAAATGAAAGAATATTTCGGCGTTCGAACTTTCGTTTAGATCTTCGAGCAGATTTTTTAAAGCCTGGAATCTGTCGGATGAAATTTCATCGAGTAAAGTGTTTATAAGTATTTTTATTGTATAATACGGAAATCCAAATGATTCCTCTTTACAACAAATTATATGGGTCTTTCCGTATTTTGTCGAAACCGCATAAAGCCGGCCGGCGATATAATCCGAACTTAAATTATCTGAGCGCAAAAAAACTTTCTTTATGCCGTTTCCGGCACAGATATTTTCATAATCCTCTTCTTCTTTTTCCAGATAAGTCTTCTGATCACAATTTTCAGTGTGTTTGTCTGAAAAGGGTTTGAGCGTAAAGATCTGAACCTTCTCCCTCAATCCACGAAATCCCTGAAAACGCTCATTCTCATATGACGCATCGGGTATTTCTGATATAGAATTATTATCGATGACGATCTCGCCTGAAGAAACTGTTCTAGCAAGCCTTTCATTCCGAATAATAAAATCACCTGCGGCGATAATAAAAAACTTTCCGTCAGCTCCCGCCGCATAACAAAAACCGCTTCCTGTCGTTATGCACATTCCGGTATCAGAAAAAACATCTGCCGCCTGTTGTAATGCTAGTGCAGCTCCCGCAGCTGATTCCGCGCAGTTTCTGTCTGATCCCGTTATTCCGAACAATACTGTGATTTCGGCTGATGCAGATTTGACATTAATGCCGGAAATATAACCTCCGAAGCTTTGTGTAATTCTGATTATCTCTGATATACAAATGTTGACTTTTTTATAGTCTTGTTTAATCTCTGAAAATTCTACAACCGATTTAATTTTCAAGCATGATAATTTTGTAAATGCTCTTCCGGTTTTATTATCTTTTTCAAAATCGACAATGATCTTTCCGCCGAATGTTTCCGTCCGTAATTTTGAATAAGACGGTTTTTCAAATTTCTGAAGTTCGAAAAGCTCTTCCAGGGGTTCAGAAACAAAATAACCTTCATTTTTTACTCTGAATCCGCACATTCCCAGCCTTGATCTCATGCTGCAGCACACGACCTGCTCATTTCTTGATGCTTCATTCACGCATGATCCGGCTTTTTCGACTGTGCTTCCGGTTATGAAATATTCTTTAACCGCGCTTCCGAACATACCAATCATCGTCTTACCGTATGAGATCCCTATACCGGCAGACGTCTTTGCAAGAAGCGGATCTTTAGTCCCTTTTTTTATCATTGCGCTCAGTTCTGATAATATCTCCATCCCGCAATTATTGACTGCACGCGAATGAACTTCCTTAGGGAAAAAAGCAGTGACATTTCCGCCTGAAAATTTATATACAGAACCTCCGCTATGGTGGATCTTATTAAATATAATTCCGCAGAACCTGTTTGTAGCTTCAGAAACAGCGGTGCTTTTTTCTTTATTTTCAGATAAAAACATCATGCAGTTCTTTTCATACCCTCTGATATGTATTATCATTACATATCCAAAATTTACTGAGTATCCGTCAGCTGAAATCTCATCATAGGACCGTATAAAATGATCCGGCAAATATCTGAACTGCATTTTATTTGCTTCATTTAATTGTTATAACCTGATATAATATTACATAATAAAACGCTAAAACTCAAGAACATATTCACATTCTTTTTCGATCTTCTGAAACACTTCCCCTTTCGCCGCTTCTTCAAGTGTTAGGTAAATTATCTCGGTCTCGCCGCTTATAACAAGTCCAGTTGTTTCGCGTTCACCCTCTCTTATAAGCTTTTCTGAGCAGCACCCCGCGTATAAAAGGACGTCCTGCGATACACGTCCGCATTCGATGCAGTAATGATTCCTGATCTTTGAAATTTCGTATGCGTTTTCCATTTTCTGTCTCCGTTTTTATTTCAACAGAGACAATATAACAAAAGATGAGTGTCATCTAATGACACTCATCTAAAAATTGTGATTTTTTTTTACTTTTTTTTAATTTCATCAATTATTTCGTCGGCCATTTTAATACCGTGCGCATATCCGATATTACCGAATATTTTTTTTGCCTTTCTGGCATAATCAATACCCTTTACTAAGTTATTCAATCCTCTAACGTATGTATCAGCCATATTATAAAGAGCTTTTCCTTCTGACTGAATGTCTTCGTGATCTGCTGCGTATTTCAGCTGTTTTTCATAATATAAAAGGGCTTTATCGAATTCTCTTAATTCGGAATAACAGTTAGCGATATTTCCGTACGAATGACCCACTCGTTCAATATCTGAGATCTTTAGAGCATTTTCAAGATTTTCAGTATATATATTCAATGCTGTGATAATTTCGCCTGACTTAAAATAAGCATCGCCCATGATGTCTTTAATTACCGGGATCTTCATCAGATTATTATGCTCCTTTACCAAAGATAATCTTTTCGAGCAGATCTTGAGAACCTCGTCATATTTTGACTGTTCGAGTTTAATATTAGATAAACTCCAGAGAATATCGTCTATCATAGTAAATTTTTTATACTTCCGGGCCATCTTCAAACTTTTCTCAGCTAATTTTTCAGCTTTTTTATAATCTCCTGTAACATAAGCGATCGAGACTATATTATTTGTCGTAGCGATTATCAGATCGTAATTATGTATCTTCAATGACTCAATGTAGAGCTTATCAAGAAAATCCCCTGCTTCACTGTAATTTCCTGAATTGAGATAACAAACGCTTATGTTCTGAAGAGCTTTAAGCCTTTCATCCGTTATCTGATTCTTTTCTGCAACATCAAGCATATTTTCAAAATACTTGCGTGCGGAAGATATTTTTCGTTTGCGGAGATTGATATTTCCGGTCAGGTTTAATACTAATGCGACAATTCTTTTATCGGTAAGCTTATTTTTTATTGCCATTGCTACTTTTGCTGATCTTTCAGCATTTTCAGTATCACCCGTGAATAGCTGTGAAAAGCCTTTGAATGCAAGGACTTTTGCATAAAGATTTATGTCGCAGTTTTCAGACAGCCGGGCAGATTCTTTAAATACGTCTTCATACCTGCTGGATTTAAAATACAGCAAAGTATTTTGCGCCACAGCTCTGTCATAAAGAATATTTCCTCTGCCTGCTGATTTTTTTACCCTTTCGCATAATTCCACCGCTTTATCTCTTTTTTCTATAATCCTTAAAATTTCTGACTCAAAAAGATAGGACTGTGCTTTTTCTTCTTTATTTAACCTGTGTTTTCTATACATTTTTATATAGTTCAACGCTCCATCGTAAGCAAAATTCCCGAAAGATTTTTCTGCCGAAAGAAATAAATATTTTTTTGCTTTTAATGAATTATTTGTGTTGTCATAATGAAAAGCGATGAGTTCGTAATAATTTTCGATCCTCTCCCCGGAATTTTCTTCATAAATGCGAGCTATTTCTTCGTGATACTTTTTTCTCAAAGAATAAAGCAGGGTTTCATAAACTGCATCTCTAGTAATAGCATGTTTGAACAGGTATTCGTCATCTTTACTTATTTCAAACATCGTAAAATCCATTTTGGTCAGATCGAACAGTCTGGATTTAAGATTAAGGCCGCTGACTTTCTGCTGGAATTCTTTCAACTGGTTCAGAATATTTATCTGAAATACCCTTCCTATAACTGAGGCTATTTTTAAAATTCTTTTACTTTTATTATCGAGCTTGTCAAGCCTTGAAAGAATAATATCATTAATAGAGTCGGGGATCGCTATTTCTTTCGAACTTTTGCTTATTTTATAACTGCCGTCCGCCTGTACTTCGATTCCTTTATTTGATTTGACCGAAAGAATTATCTCATCTATAAAAAACGGATTGCCTTTAGACCGGGAATAGATCATTTCGTAAAAATCTTTCGGGATTTTTTTTATTTTAAATTTCTTTTCTAAATACAGCTTTCCGTCATCTTTACTGAAACTTTGTATTTCAAAAATAAAAGACGACTTACATGAGGCAATATCCGAAAGTTTGTCGTCAGGCCTGTATATCAAATGGATCATTCCCGAAGTTTTTTCTGCGGCGCTAAGGATCTGTTTTATTATTTTAAGGCTCTGATTATCAGCCCAGTGCAGATCTTCAATAAAAATAAATACTTTATTATTCGCAAGAAAATGCAGTATTATTAAAGCGCTAATATCATCTATAATGTTTTTCATCGATTCGTCTGATTCTGATCTTGAGTCGGACAGGCCGAGAAATTCTGAATATTTATTAAAATTAGCCGACTCTTTCAGATCGGCCAGAATCCTTTTAAGAGCTGACTTTTTATCTTCATTTATAGTATTGATCAATTTTAAAATTATTTCCTTTAGAACATAATAAGGGCTGTCGCTGGAATAACTAAAACATTCGGCTTTAACAATATTACCGTAAGATGCTGCTTTTTCCATAAATTCGCCAGCGAGAACGCTTTTACCCATTCCGGCTTCTGCAGTTATAAATATGCTGTTATATCTTTTATTTTCCAAGATCTCGGAATATTGTCTGATTTCTTTATCTCTGCCTATCGCAAATGCCCTTTGAGCTTTTGATTTAGTTCCTACACTTTGCAGGGTAGATACATTTAATTTATCTCTTATCCCTTTTAATGACAGATATCTTTCATTTATTCCTATAGCGGAAGGTATTTTAGATATAAAATTTTTAGAAACGACGATCTCGTTTTCCGAGCAGGATGTCATCAGTCTTGCGGACAGGTTGACAGCGTTGCCTATTACCGTAAACTCAAGTCTTTCTTTTGATCCTATAACTCCAAAATATATGTTTCCGGAATTCAATCCTATCTTAGCTGTAATATTTCCCTTAAGAGATGAAATTATATCGAGCGCGCATCTGCCCGCCAGCTCTTCATTTTTCTCTGTAGCGACAGGAGCTCCAAAAAGAATTATTATTTTATTGCCTTTATCGCCCATATCTACTTTATTAACGAACCCGCCGTATTTTGCAGTTATATTAAATACAGAAGTTACAAGACCGTTTAATTCGTTATAATTGAAATTATTATCATATTCGACACCTGAAAAGCTCATAAACAGGATAGCGCAGTTCCTTAACTCGCCCTGCCCTAAATCGCCTTCCTCTTCTTTGTCAAGTACAGCCTGTCTTATAAAACATTCAGTTTTACTTTCCGTGAAATGAACTTGCGGAATCCTTAAATTTCCAGATATTTTATCTGGGTTTTCAGCTATGTAATAATTTTCTTTCTTTTTCTTGAATCTGCATGCGCCAAGTTTCAGTTTCATAGCTGCATCAATTATGCTTTCCCCTTTTTCGGCGTTATGCTCACATTCGCAAGCTTTGTCTAAAGCGGGGCCTGCAATAAAATAATCCTTTTCATCTGTACCGAGCTGTCCTATGAAAACTTCGCCGAAAGACGTACCCACTTTGACTTCGATCCGTACCTTTCCTGAAATACTGTCGATGGATTTGTATTTCTTCATAGAATTCAGTATCTCAATGCCGCAATTAATAACTGACTGAGCGGGAATGCTTTCAGGATAAAATACTGTAAGCGCGTCACCTCCGAATTTATAAACAGATCCGCCATTCTTATGAATTATATCTATAAGATCTTCAAACACTAAGTTTAAAATATTCGATATCTGTTCGGATCCTTCTTTACCAAGCGCTGAGAATTTCTCGCTCATGGCTGTAAACCCGGAAAGATCGGCGAACATTACATAGCCGCTGACTCTTATATAATTGTCTTTTGATATCCGGTCGAGATTCTCGATAAAATGACCCGGAATAAATTTCGAATACATAACGTTATTTTTCCGTTTTTAAATCAATTATTTTTTTATCAGGAACTGCATCGCTCGCAATAACCCTGTAGAATTTTCTGCTCCCGGTCAAAGGTTCAGACCATGCTGTATCTGTAATTCCGGACTTTTCAGTAGCCCATGAAATTAAGTCAGTAGAAGATTGAACGATATATGTCATATATGCATCTTTCATGATCCTGTCCCACGTTATTGTTACTACTCCTGAGGAAACAGATAAAATCACATTAGATGGGGTTTGCAATGAAGTCGCTGTGAACTCAGAAACGCTGATCATATCCATTATCAGCGCAGTTCCTCCGCTTTGCAAATGATGCCAGGCAAGATAAATATCCTGGCCGGCATAAGCGCTTAGATTAATATTCACTTCATGCCAGAATACATACTCTTTCGATACCGGCGATTCATAAATAATATCTGTAAAACTTCCGATTTCATTTCCTGAAGTCGAGACTTTTACATAAAACTTTTCAGAAATAAACTCTGTTTCACATGAAAAATAGAATTTGAGATATGCTGCAGAACCTGAAGAGGAAAGATGTAACTGCGGAGAGATCAGCCAGTTCGATGTTGTGCTGCTCATCTCGCTCCCCATAGAATATGCGAAGTAATCCCCGTCAGGAAGTTCCGCTTCTCCTTCAGATGATAATACCATCCAGAAAATATTATCACCGTCCTGATCGATTGTTGTCCAGTTTTCAGGAACATTCAATAATTCGTCTTTGCTTTTACTTACATTTTCAAAACTTTCATATAAAAGCATAGCTGCACCTGAAGTAACTGAAACAGCCGCCGCTTGAGATTCGTCCGATCTTTCCAAGTTCGAATAAATTGTTTTAACTTTATATTCGTAAGACCCGTTTACCAAACCGTTGTCATAAAAATAGAGCTTAGAAGGATCGCTGATCGTGCTTATTTTCGTTCCGTTCCTGAAGATCTCGTATCCGGCTATATAAAGAGAAGATTTCTGCAATGTCTTTATCACGTTCTCTTCGTCCGCGAGCAGTTGCTTCAAAACAATATTATTCCGTTCATTTTTAATCAAACTTTTCGAATAACTGCTTAAACCGCTGTTACTTTTTCCCGGATTGATTACAACATCGTCCAGCCTTAAATAGCCCTTATTAGTACAGTTATAATGCCTGAACGCAACAAATACGCACTTTCCTTCAAACTGACTTAAATCTATAGTTCTCTGGTTCCATACCGTTGTGGAAATTGTTTCCTGATAAACATTATAGGTAAAATCCTCAGAATCGTTCCCCGATGTCGATACAAGTACCGAATAATAATCTCCAAAAGTATAATAATCCCCTACATAATAGGACAATGATGATCCTTCCTCAATAAATATCAGCGGAGAGATCAGAAAATTGTCAGGAGTGACTCCTGAGTAAGATCTTGATATAGCGCCGGAAGATCCTGAATGAGCTGCAACCGAATGCTTAAACCAGTTATTAGAATCACCGTCATTGTTGATCGTTGTCCAGCCGGAGGGCGGAAAAACAGAGCTCTCAAATCCTTCGTTAATGGAATTCTGAACTGGAGGCAGCCATGAAAGATAAACGTTTGCGTTGCTAACTTCAGCTCCTAAGGATTTCGGAGGATTCATAACCGTTACTGTCTGCGGATCAGAATGTGCTGATTCCGCATCCGGATATTCGTAAACCGATGTAACGCTGTACTCATACGTACACAAATTTAGCACATCTCTGTCAAAATACTGGGTTGTGACTGTCGAATCTATCAGCACCGAATTTCTGTAAATATTATATCTTATTAAACCTTTAGAAGTGATCCCGTTGAGCCAGTTAAGCATAATTCCGTCAGTATAATTCCGGCATGTAAGGTCTGTAGGCGCAATGATACTTGTAGTCGCGGTAAAATTAACGGAATTGGAGGCTGACGATTCTCCTGCGGGTGATGAATAAACAGCGGTTATATGATATCTGTATTCGACATTATTAGAAATAGCCGTATCGTTATAGCTTGGGGAGACAGTGCTCGCCTTAAACCTACCGTCGCGGTAAACATTATAACCGGTAAGACCTTTCTTCGAAAATGGAGATGTCCATGTTAGATTTATTACACCAAGATCACCTGTAGCGCAAAGATTATACGGAGTACTCCAGTCCAGACCGTATTCAAATGCCCCGATATCAGCGGTTGTATTGTAATATATCTTTCCGGGTATGTTCAGACCTGCATCTTTGCATGGCGATCCCGAATTTATATGAAGATCTCCTCTTACCGCGTTCACAAACAAAGGATCGTTGTTTATATTTCCAGAATTTAAACCGGTATTATAATTTGTAGTCCCGCTTATATCATTATTCTTAAGTATAAGCTTTGCACCGGGGTCATTTATCTGAACTTTCTGATTATCATTGTTCCAGAATATATTGTTGATAAGTGTAACGGATGATACTTGATTAACAGCTTTTATTCCAGTGTCCGAATTATAAACTGAGTTGTGGTATATAGAATCTACGCTCGTGTTATTTAGCAGGATACCTAATGTTGTGCCTTTTTCTTTTATCGCTGTTGTCATTGAAAGACTGTTATTGGTAATTTTTTTTGAGGAAGGCGCTTTTATACCGTTTGAAGTAACAACTATTCCGGTATCCAGATCAGCTATATTATTTCCTGTTATGATTACGTCAAAATCACCGTCAACAACTATTCCTGCTTTTTGAATACCTTTTACCGCCGTAGTCATTGAAAGGCTGTTATTCGTGATCTTTTTTGATGATCCGGCTTTTGAAGGCGAACCTGTGATCCTGATTGTTACATTTGTAAAGCTGCAGCTGTCAATATTTACATTGTCATACCCGCTGATCTTTATTTCTTCCTGCGCTGTATCATCCCCGGCATATATCCAGTGCTTTATCTCTGCCGAAGGCGAAACAGCCTTCGAGCTGCTGTTCAGGTTGAATCCGCCTTTTGCATTCTCTATCACGATCTTATCCGTTTCAGTTCCTCTCGCTATCAAAGAGTCCTGAAGCTGTACTACATAGTCGTCTTTGAAATCTATGTGAACTCCCGGCATGATTTTTAATGAGTCTATTCCGGCCATTGACACATTATTCGCGATCTCTACTATGTCTGCGACCCACCTTATAGAATCCGAAAGCGTTCCTGAATATTCTACGCGGCCGAGTCCGTTGTACTCATAAGCTCCAATATCGATTATATCCACATAACCGTCAAATACACGGTTTTTGTCTGAAAGGTCTTTCGCGGGAATGTCCATCCCAGTTATATCAGGACTACCTGCATTTATACATGGTGAATTTTCTCTGAAAGAAAATCCGCTGGAACCTGTACTGACAAATTTAGGATCTGAATCGATGTTGAATAGATATTTGTAGTCCGGTATGTTTGCTCCGGAGCCGGCAAAACCTTCAAGGCCGCCCTGAATATTGCAGTAGTTGAATTCAGGCTGGCAGTTTATGTCGCTTATGTATACCTGGTATTTCGAATTGTTATAGATCAAAGTGTTTTTTATAGTAGGATTACATCCTCCGTAAATCCCGTCGATCTCTATTCCGCTGCTATAACTTCCTCCCGAGTTACTGACTATTGTGTTATTGATAATCTCCGGGTGAGATCCGGTGTAGACAAGAATTCCTGAACCTTCATTGTAATTTATAAGGTTATTGACTATCTTTGGAGAGGATCCGCTGCAGAAAATCGCCGACTCGATATTTTCTGTGATGATATTCTTTATTATTAACGGATTTGAATTAGAACTGCATGTTATAGCTGATCCCATTGAATAGCTTGCGTTATGCTCAAACAGGTTTCCTGAAATTACCGGGCTTGAGTTATTCAAAAAGATCCCCGCCCCGGTTCCGTAATCGACTACCCTGTTTCTCCTTATAGACGAATTCAATATTTTAAGTTTAGAGAAATTATTAATAAAGAAAGCGCCGCCGTCTCTCATTTCTCCTTTAGTTGTCCCATCCTCAAATTTGCAAAAACTGATGAAAGTACTGTCGTTGGAAGTAGAAGTATCGTCAAAATGAATTCCCTGCCATCCTGTTTCCGGATGTAGAGCCGTAAATGATATGCTGTCTGATTCAATACCCTGCGCAAGAAGTCTTCCCTGAACACCGAACTTATAATTTCCGGTAGAAATAACCTGTACACCCGGTTGAATTGTCAGAGTCAGTCCGTTCGGTATTTCGACATCTCCCAGAAGGTAATGAGGAGTATCAGCTTTATACCATACGCCGGATATGTTTCCTGAGTATGAATTCATATAAATATTATACTGCTGAGTCGTTGTATAGCTCGGTTCGTATGTTGAATAATAAACTTTCACTTTGAGCGTGGTCGTCTGAGTTATTGAAATCGGCGCGGAATAAACGTTCGATGTCTGGTCCGGCTCGGTTCCGTCGGTAGTATAATATGCGGTCGCGTACGAATTCGGTTTTACTACGTTTACCTGGATCGCGGAAGAATAATCTCCTCCGTTTGGAGAAAATTCAGGCATTACCATTTTAAAAGGATTAGGATTGCCCTGTCTTTCATAAGCACCGATATCAACTATGTCTATTGCCCCGTTGTATATCCTCGAATAACCGCTTATATCAGTAGTTCCCAGATTAAGGCTGTCTGCATATATTGTTCCATGGTTTATACAGTGAGAATTTGAATTAAGGGAAAAGTTATTGTTAAGCGTATCTAAAAATGAGGGCGCTGTATCTATCGAATATCTGTAATTGCCTTTAAAACTTCCGCCGCCTTCAATGTATATTCCCTCTTTTCCGCCCTGCAAATTGCAGTGAATGAACTGGGGTTTATAATCTATTTCTTCCATAAATATCTGGCTGCCGTACCTTGAAGCAGTGTTATAATAAATAATATTGTTAATAAAATCCGGTTCTGAATAATTTTTCAAATTGATCGCTCCGCCGTCTTTTCCGCTGTTACATACGATTGTATTGTTGTAGACTTTCGGTTTTCCGTTATAATTGAAAATCATCGCTCCGCCGTAATCCGCATAGTTGTCATAAATAACATTGCCACTGATCAGCGGATCGCATTCGGAATAGATCGCGCCTCCCTCTTCCGCACTATTTTTGTGTATATAATTGTTTACAATTTCAGCATAGACATCACCATCAGCCAGGTATATGGCCCCGCCGTCGCGATCCACCGTATTGCCGTAAATGTTATTATTTCTGATAATTACAGAAGCAGATCTGTAGCACAATATCCCGCCGCCGTAATCCGTAGTATTTTTACATATCCTGCTGTTCTCTATAATCGGATCCTGGTATTCAACCGAAATTGCCGCCTGCCATGAAGCATTCGTATTTACGTGTTCAATTATACAGTAAGAGAATCTCGAATTGAAACCAGGTTCGTTGCCGTAACCGTAAATATTAATTCCCTGCCAGCCTTCAGATATATTCTGAGGTCTGAAACTGATCGAATCGGTCTGATTTCCCACCGCTAATACACGTCCCTCAACATTGAAAAGATAATGTCCGGTAAATATAACCTGAACACCGGGTTCAATGGTCAAAGTGGAATCTTCGGGAATTGTAATGTCTCCGCTTATGTAATAGGGAGAAAGCGATTTGTACCATGTGCCGCTAACGTTACCTGAATAAAGATCGCCGTAGATATTATAAGTTCCATCACTTATATAGCTGGAATCCATGCCCGCACAGTACGATCTCGCCCTCAGCGTTTTTGTTGAATTAATAATTAGAGAGGAAGTGTAAAGAGTATTAGGGTAGGATCCGTCCAGAGAGTAATATATCTGAGCTGAAGCTGCGGGCTTAGAACTTATAGTGACTGGTACCGCACTGTCATAATTACCCGGCATAACAGAAAACTCGGGCGTTGTAGGCCTGTATTTATCCGGTACGCCATATAACTCGCTCGCTCCTATGTCTATACGGTCAGAAAACTCGCCGGATCCGTAAATTCGGGCTTTACCGAACAAGTCAAGACTGCCTAATTCAAGACCGGTAGTATTACTGTTTCCCATATTTATACACGGAGATGCCGAAGAAAGGCTGTAATCCGGATTTAACATAGGCTCCTGATCGAAACAGTAAAGATACTGACCTGAATATTTTAATCCGCCGCCGTCACCGCCGAATGCTTCTCTTCCACCCTGGACGTTGCAGTTCAAAAAAACCGGATCGCATTCATTTTCATAAATATAAATTTGGTCTGATCCGTAACCTGTGTTGCCGTAAATAATGTTGTTTATAAGTACGGGTGTACCTTCGCTGTCAAAAAAAATGATCCCTCCGGCATTTGCCCCGCTGTTTCCGACTATAGTATTATTAGCAATTATTGTCTGATATTCTTTTGAAGTCGACAATTCAATTCCGCACCTGTTGCCGTAAAAAAGGTTTCCGACAATATGTGCGTTATTTCTCGAAGATTCAAGCCCGATCGAATTATTGTTCTTGAAAATGTTATTTCTAATGATCGCGCTTGTTCCTTCCTGATGCATCGAAAGATATATAGCTGAAAAACCAACGTTTTCTGAGAAAGTATTATTTTCGATAATTCCGGAGAAAAAAGTAAGAGCCATCGCACCGCCCCTGCTGGGAGCTTTATTCTGTTCAAATAGGCAGTTCGACACCCTTACCTTAGAAAATGCGTATATCATCAATGCTCCGCCGTCAGAGTCTGTACTTCCGCCCTGATTCTGGCTGTTCGCGTAACGCAAGATACAATTGCTTATCCGTGTCGAGTCATTATCGTTCATTACAAAATCGGGATATTCGTTTTTTATTTTGATACCGCCCCATCCGATATTTTGATCATAAGGTTGAAATATAATTTTGGATGAAGAAGACCCGATCGAATTAAGCTGGCCCAGAATGTTAAATCTGTAATTATGCCTGAAAATTATCTGAACTCCGGGATCTATAGCAAGCAAGCTGCCGTCCTTTATCAATATATTTCCGTCAACATAATACGGTGATCCGGTCGTGTTCCAAGTTCCTGAAGCGTAACCGCAGACTCCTTTTTCACTGTAGAGGGCGAAACAAATGTCGTAGCCCATTGCTGTAAAACCGGTATTTCCTGTTCCGTAGCCGTCAAGAGGGTTTCTCCAGTAGGCCTGTGTTGAATTCGCAGTTATGCCCCTGTGAGAAAAATAAACTCTCCCTGTATTATATCTTGCTACGTCTGTCAAAGCCTGAAATCCCACCCAGTAAGTACCTGCAGGCAAAGTAACAGGTTTTATCAGATCTAATGCCGCAATATCTTCATATCCGGGATAGGATAAACTTGTGATCGCGCTGTCAAGTGCGGTCCCCGAAGGCGAGCTTCCTGTATTTGAATAGAACCTTAACTTATAAACATGGCTCGCAGAAACTTCATTTTCGAACCATCCTTTTACTTTAAATCGTTTGATTGTTGTTTGCTCTGAAAGCACGAAATCGGCGGCTATTTCGCAGTCGTAAGGATTTTTATTTCTTGAATTGCTCAAAAACTCGATATCGTAAAAAAAGTAATAGTATGTAGAAATATTGTTTATAGCTCCGGTTATGGTCATACAATCAGAAGTATACGGATAGATTGCGCCCGAGCTGTTTCTCCATAATCCCGTGGTAGTTCCCATAGCATCAAGTTTATATCCTGTGCCCGGAGTAATATAGAAACCGGTATCTATCTTTGTTTTTACTCCTCCACCGGCGACAGCTACAGTTTTCGTATTCAATACCTCATTTGATGAACTCAGTAACCTGACAGTTACATTGCCAGCATTGGCTGGATAAACATATACGCTTTTCAGATAACTGGATTTTTCTACATTGAAAACTATTCCGTCCGAATAATTAACATAATTTCCACCCCCGCCAATATTTTTATCAACCGGGCCAACATTTGAAGTTTCAGGCGCAAGCATTCTCCAATCGTAAAAGTAATAATAGTAACTGTTTGCAACACTTGGTCCGGTAATGTTTATTAGTTCTGAAGTATACGGATATGTAACTCCTGAAGTATTTCTTGCAAAATCAGGTATACTTCCCTTTGCATCTATTTTATAACCCGTTCCGGGAGGAAGAAAAAAATTTAGATCGATAGGGGTCTTGAGTCTGTAATCTGCAGATGTTACAGATGTTATTACAGAATCCAATACTGTCCCTGAAGAATCCAAAACCCTTATTATAACTTCTCCGGGTCCTGTAGGGTATACCGAAACATTTTTCAGAATAGTCGGTTCCAGAACATCGAATTTCAATCCATAACTTGGATCTGAGTAAGACGAGAATGCCGAAGTACCGTATTCCTGTTTTCCTACATGTGTCTCAAATACCTGAGCAGAATGCCCTGTTTCTATCTGCTGATCCAGCTGATCCCAGACTATTGCGCCGAGTGATTTCGGTGCTGATCCTTTTACGTCTACTGAATCGATCTTAAAATCAGGATTCACTCCCGTAAAATTTCTGGCATGAACCAAAACTACCGCCAGTATCATGAATATGATCGTTCTTTTCATTTTATCCGCCTTTCTTAAACTTATACACTACGATAAGTAATATAATATAAAAGCAATATAATAAAAGTGAGCCGTATCACACAAATGATTTTTTACAATAAATATTTTTTTATTCAAACGTATAAACTGATCGCCAGCAGAAACTGTTTTTTTATCAGCCTACCATGCTTCTACGAATGCGGTATCGGTGTAAATATCCTCAAGTCTTTTTTTATGGTTCTTTTCCATTTTTGAAAGTTCAAGAAAGGTGTCTCTCTGAGCTTTCTCGGTGCTTGCTTCCGCGAACTGATTATACATGTTCATCGCTTCTTCTTCTTTTTTCATTGCGAGAACGATCGCATCAGTGTATTTCATTTCGGCGGAAAGTTTTGGCAGCGGAAGCGTTTCGGAGATCTTGTAATCCGCGCTGTCTTTGAACTTTAATGTCTTCATGCTGTCGTCAATGTATCCGAGAAGGAGCGATTTGTGTCCGGATTCTTCATCTGCGAGTTCTTCGAAAAGCGATTTTAGCGACGGGTCCGTTATTTTTTTTGATGCTTTTCTGTAGAACTCAAAAGCCTCTTCTTCGTTTTTAACAGCCAGTTCAAGTATCTCGGTAAATTTAGATGCGTTCATGTTATATCTCCTACTTATTTTTTGTTTAAATTTCGTTAAGTTTTTAATTAAATTTG
>ENA-UPTA01002232-UPTA01002232.1-activated-sludge-metagenome-genome-assembly--contig:-NODE-2232-length-20213-cov-7.740550_pt1 | contig 20213 bp, 19 predicted proteins | sample MGYA00238184_ERZ773361 | MGnify/ENA primary metagenome ERZ773361 (study PRJEB29100, sample SAMN05720205) | activated sludge metagenome | isolation source: anaerobic digester from wastewater...
CCCGCCCAGCAGGTGCAGCAGCGTGCTCTTGCCGGAACCGGACGCCCCGAGGATGGCGATGTGATCGCCTGCGGACACCGAGAGCTCGACGCCGTTGAGCACCGGCACCGACAGCGGCCCGTCGCCGTAGGTCTTGTGCAGACCGCTGCAGCTCAGCACCGGCGTCGTCGCGTCATTCATGGCGCAGGGCCTCCGCCGGCCGCACGCGCGACGCGCGCCAGCTCGGATACAGCGTGGACAGCAGCGACAGCGCGCAGGCAGTCAGACCGATGAAGCTCACGTCGTTCCAGTGCAGGTCGCTGGGCAGGTGGTTGATGAAGTACACGCCTTTGGGCAGCACCTGGAACCCGAACACGCGTTCGACCGCGGCCACGACCCCGCCCACGTTGAGCGCGAGCAGCACGCCCAGCACCACGCCCATCAGCGTGCCGAGCAGCCCCACCAGCGCGCCCTGCACCACGAACACCTTCATGATGCTGCCCGGGCTCGCCCCCAGCGTGCGCAGGATCGCGATGTCGGACTGCTTGTCGGTCACCGTCATCACCAGCATCGACACCAGGTTGAACGCGGCCACCGCGATGATGAGCGTGAGGATGATGAACATCATGCGCTTCTCGATCTGCACGGCCGCGAACCAGTTGCGGTTCTCGCGCGACCAGTCGCGCACGAACAGGTCGGGCCCCAGCGTGGCCGCCAGCGCCTGCCCGATCCGCGGCGCGAGCATCATGTCGTCGGTCTTCAGGCGCACGCCCGACACGCCCTCGACACGGAACAGCCGCCCGGCGTCCTGCAGGTGCATCAGCACCAGCGCACTGTCGTATTCGTAGTGGCCCGAATCGAAGATGCCCACGACGGTGAGCTGGCGCATGCGCGGCACCACGCCCGCGGGGGTCATCGTGCCCTGCGGGGCGATCATGGTGAGCCGGGCGCCGACCTCGAGCAGCAGCTGCCGGGCCAGCTCGCGGCCCACCATCACGCCGAACTCGCCGGGCGCCAGCCGCGCGAGCTCGTCCTGGCGCTGCTGCGCGAGGAAGTCGGCCACGTCGCGCTCGCGCGCGGGGTCGATGCCGCGCACGATCACGCCGCGCACCGCATCCTCGTAGGTGAGCATCGCCTGGCCCGCCACGAACGGAGCACCCGCGATCACGTGCGGCGTGCGGCGCGCCTGCGCGATCACCGTGTCGGGATCGGTCATGGGGGTGCGCCCGGCCAGCACCTCGATGTGCGACAGCACCGACAGCATGCGGTCGCGCACTTCCTTCTGGAAGCCGTTCATCACCGAGAGCACGGTGATCAGCGCCGCGACACCGAGCGCGATACCGGCGACCGACAGCGCGGAGATGAACGAGATGAACCCGTTGCGGCGCCCGGCACGGCGCCCCGACCGGGTGTAGCGCAGGCCGATCTGGAACTCGAAGGGAAGCTGCAAGGGAGGACTCGTCGCAGAAGGGCCAAGGCCGGGAGGCGGGCCGAGTTTGCCATAGAATCCGCCCGTGTCCGACCTGATCCTCCTGTGCGCCGGCGCGCTCGCCGATCGAAGTTCCGGGCCCGCCACGGGCGGGTTCGAAGCCGCCGCCGACGCGGCCCGGCTGCGCCTGCCCGACCCGCTCGGTGCACTCCTGCGCGCGGCCCGGGTCGTGTCCGACGCACAGGACGATGCCCTGGTGCCGGACGAGCTGCCGCACGAGCGGTGGCTGCGCGGCCACTTCGGCGCGCCGGCCGACGTGTCGATCGAGGCCTGCGCGGCCGCCGAATACGGGCTGACCGCGGGCGCCTGGCGGCTCACCCCCGTGCACATCCAGGTGGGCCACGACCGCATGCGGCTGCTCGACCCCGACCAACTCGCGCTCACGCCGGAACACGCGCGCGCCCTGGCCGAAGCCGCGTCCCCGGGGCTGGCCGAGGCCGGGTTCACGCTCGACGCGCACGCCCCGAATGCCTGGTTCATGCACGGCGATCGGCGTCCGCACTGGCACGCGCGGGCCTGGACGCTGGCCGTCGGCCGCAGCATCGACGCCTATCTGCCGGCCGGCCCGGAGGCGCGCCTGTGGCGGCGCCTGTTCACCGAGGTGCAGATGGCCTGGCACGAGCATCCGGTGAACGGCGCGCGCGCCGCGGCCGGCCTGCCCGCCGTCAACGCCGTGTGGCTCGACGGCTGGTCGCAGCCCTTCACCGCCTCGGCGTCCGCCGGATGCATGGTGTCGGACGATCCCGCGCTGCGGGGTCTGGCGCGGCACGCCGGGTGGCAGGCGCTTGCGCCCGACCCCGCCGCCACGGTCGCCGCGCCAGTGCCGCCGCAGGCGGCCGGCCAGGCGACGATCGTCGATCTCGCGTTCTGGCGCCGGGCCCGACGCAACGGCGATGCGGCGCACTGGCACGACGGCTGGCGACGCTTCGCCGCCTGGCTCACGCCCCTGGCCGCCGGCGCGTGGCCGGCGGGCGTCGACACCCTGCGTCTGGTGCTGAGCGGCGAGCGCCGCTGCCTGACGCTGACCCTGCCCCGCCGCGGTCGCTGGCTGCCGTGGCGCCGCATCGATGCCCGGCGCCTGCTGCTCGATCCCGGCCAGGGGGCCGCATGAACGTCGTCACGCGCGCGGTCCCCGACGCTGCGGCGCAGGCGCTGCGCACGGCGGGGGTGCATCCGGTGCTGGCGCGGCTGTATGCCGCCCGCGGCATCCGCGCCCCGGGCGAGCTGGCCGCCGACCCGAAGGATCTGCTGCCGCCCGACACGCTGCGCGGCCTGAGCGAAGCGTCGACGCTGCTGGCCGACTGCATCGAGCAGGGGCGGCGCATCCTGATCGTCGCCGACTACGACTGCGACGGCGCCACCGCCTGCGCGGTCGGCATCCGCGGGCTGCGCATGATGGGCGCCCGGGTCGACTTCCTGGTGCCCAACCGGTTCGAGCACGGCTACGGCCTGACGCCCGCCATCGTCGACCTCGCTCTCCGTCATCCGCGCCTGGGGCGCCCCGACCTGATCGTGACCGTCGACAACGGCATCGCCAGCGTGGACGGCGTGGCGCGTGCCCGCGCACTCGGCATCGACGTGCTCGTCACCGACCACCATCTGCCGGGCGACGTGCTTCCCGAGGCGCGTGCCATCGTCAACCCCAACCAGCCCGGATGCCCGTTCGAGAGCAAGCACCTCGCAGGGGTGGGCGTGATGTTCTACGTGCTGCTGGGCCTGCGCGCCGAGCTCCGCCGGCGCGGACGCTTCGCGCCGGCGCAGGGCGGCGCCCGCACCGAGCCACCGCTGCAGTCGCTGCTCGACCTGGTCGCCCTCGGCACCGTCGCCGACCTCGTGCGCCTGGACCGCAACAACCGCCTGCTCGTCGAACTCGGCCTGCGCCGCATCCGCGCCGGGCAGGCCTGCCCGGGGGTGAACGCCCTGTTCGCCGTGGCTGGACGGGACGCACGCCGGGCGGGCTGCGGCGACCTCGGGTTCGCACTCGGCCCGCGCATCAACGCCGCCGGCCGCCTGTCCGACATCACGCTGGGCATCGAGTGCCTGCTGGCCGACGACGGGGGCGACGCCGCACGGCTGGCCGCCGAGCTCGACACCATCAACCGCGAGCGACGCCAGATCGAGACCGACATGCGCGACGAGGCGCTGGCGGACATGGCCACCCCCGACGCCGCCTGTCATGCGCTGGTGGTGATGCGCGAACACTGGCACGAAGGCGTGGTCGGCCTGGTCGCCTCGCGCCTGAAGGACCGGCATCACCGCCCGGTCGTCGCCTTTGCGCCTTCGGCGGCCGAGCCGGGCACCCTGCGCGGCTCGGGGCGCTCGATCGCGGGCATCCACCTGCGCGACGTGCTCGACCTGGTCAGCAAGCGGCACCCGGGGCTGATCCTGCGCTTCGGCGGACACGCGATGGCGGCCGGCCTGTCGCTGCCGGCCGACGGCGTCGACCGCTTCGCCCAGGCGCTGGAAGCGGCCGTCGCGGAGACCGCCGACCCGAGCTGCTTCGCGCCCGAAGTGCTCACCGACGGACCGCTGGCGGCCGAGGACGTCGACCTCGACCTGGTCGGGCATCTGGATGCGGCGGTCTGGGGTCAGGGCTTCCCGCCCCCGCTGTTCTGCGACCAGGCCGACGTGCTCGCACAACGCCTGATCAAGGACCGCCACCTGAAGCTCGACCTGCGGGTGGGCGGCGCGCGGCGCTCCGCGATCCTGTTCGGGCGCACCGACCCGCTGCCCGCACGCCCGACGATCACCTACCGCCTGATGCGCAACGACTACGGCGGCCGGTCCTCCGTCGAGATCGTGGTGGAGTCGGTCCTCGACTGACGGCGCAGCGGTCGGGTCGCGGCACGGGGACCACACCGCCGCGGAAAACCGTTCATACCGTGACTTTCCGCCGCGCGTCGGCCCGCCGCGCGCGGCAGAGTGCGGTCATCCTCCGGCCGATAGACTGCGACCGTGTACCTTGCCCACTTCAACCTGAACGCGCGCCCGTTTCCGATCACGCCGGAGACACGGGCCTTCTTCATCGGCCCGCAACAGAAGCTGGTCTGCGATGCGCTGGTCCACGTGCTCGAGCACCGCGACGGCATCGTGAAGGTGATCGGCGACGTCGGTGCGGGCAAGACGACCCTGTGCCGCTGGCTGGCCCGGTCGCTGCCGCGCGAGCGCTTCAAGATCATCTATCTCGCCGATCCCACGCTGGGCGCCGACCACCTGGCCCGGGTGCTGTGCGACGAACTGCACATCGACGTCGAGCGCGCCGGTCCCGAGATCGCCGCGACGCTGGTGCGCAGGCGGTTCGCGTCGCTGGCCGAAGCCGGACGCACCGTGGTGCTGATCGTCGACGAGGCGCAGGCGGTCGAGCCCGAAACCCTCGAGCGCATCCGGCTGCTCTCGCTGCCCGACCCCGACGGGGCGCCGGGCGCACGCATCGTGCTGTTCGGACTCGAGGAGCTCGACCAGAACCTCACGCTGCGCGAACTCGCCTCGGTGCGCGACCGGATCAGCGAGAGCTTCCGCCTGCGCCGCATGGGGGTGAGCGACGTGGGCGACTATCTGCGCGACCGGCTGCGCAACGCCGGCTACGAAGGCCCGCCGGTGTTCTCGACGAACGCGATCCGCGCGATCGCGCGCCTGAGCGGCGGGATCCCGCGCCGCATCAACATCATCGCCGACAAGGCGATGCTCTCGGCCGCGCTCGCAGGCAAGTACGGCGTGCGCAGCAGCGACATCGCCACCGCCGCGCGCGAGATCCGGCTGCAGCGCGGCCGCGCGCGACCGCGCACGGCATGGGTCGCCGGCGCCGGGTTCGCCGCCGGCGCACTGGTCGCCAGCGCCGTCGCCCTGCTGATGCCCCGTGCGTCGGTGGACCCGATCTCGCGGGCGGTTGCCGCGCCGACGGCCGAGCGTGCCGCAACACCGGCCCATGCGCCGGAAGCGCCGCCGCCGATGTCCGCCGAGTCCCAGCCCGTCCCGATCGAGGCACCGACCGCACCCGGCCCGGGCAAGCGGGCCGATGTGCGCCCCAATGTGCGCCCGGCCGCGCGGGCCGGCGTCCTTCCCGCGCCCGCGCGTGACGACCGGCCCGGCGTCGCGCCCGAACCCGCGGAACGCGCACGCGCCCAGCCGGAACTGCCGCGCAGCGAGATCGAAGCCTCGATCGCACGCGCCCTCGCCGTCGACACCGACCGGCGCTGACGCCACGGCCCGCCCCGCCCGAGGCGGGCCGCACGGTCGGCTATACTGTCGGGTTGACCCGCGCGGAGAATCACGATGGAAGCAGAACGACTGAACCAGATCGAAGCCCTGATCGGAGGACTGCGCACGCGCGTCTCCGATCTACGGGGGTATCTTTGACTTCGATGTGAAGAAGGTCCGGCTAGAGGAAGTCAACCGCGAACTCGAAGCCCCCGACGTCTGGGCAAACGCCAAGCGCGCCCAGGACCTCGGCAAGGAGAAGAAGTCCCTGGACGGCGTGGTGCTGCGCCTGATCGACGTCGGCACGCGCATCGACGACACCGACGAGCTCTTCCAGATGGCGCGCGGCGAGGACGACGACTCCACGCTCGAAGCCGTCGAAGCCGACGCGCAGCAGCTCGATCGCGAGGTGGCCGACCTCGAGTTCCGGCGAATGTTCTCCAACCCGGCCGACACCAACAACTGCTTCCTCGAGATCCAGGCGGGTGCCGGCGGCACCGAGGCGCAGGACTGGGCGTCGATGCTGCTGCGCCAGTACCTGCGCTATTGCGAGCGCAAGGGGTTCACCACCGAGCTGCTCGAAGAATCCGAGGGCGAGGTGGCCGGCCTGAAAGGCGCCACCGTCAAGGTGACGGGCGAGTACGCGTACGGGTTCCTGCGCACCGAGACCGGCGTGCACCGGCTGGTGCGCAAGTCGCCGTTCGACTCCAGCGGCGGCCGTCACACCTCGTTCGCGTCCGTCTACGTGTACCCCGAGGTCGACGACTCGATCGAGGTCGACATCAACCCGGCCGACCTGCGCATCGACGTGTACCGCGCATCGGGTGCCGGTGGCCAGCACGTGAACAAGACCGAGTCGGCGGTGCGGATCACCCACCTGCCGACCAATACCGTCGTGCAGTGCCAGAACGACCGCTCGCAGCACCGCAACCGCGACGAGGCGATGAACATGCTGCGCGCCCGGCTCTACGAGCTGGAACTGCGCAAGCGCCGCGCCGAGCAGGACAAGGTCGAGGCCAGCAAGACCGACATCGGCTGGGGCCACCAGATCCGTTCGTACGTGCTCGACCAGTCCCGCATCAAGGACCTGCGCACCAACGTCGAGATCAGCAACACCAAGTCCGTCCTCGACGGCGACCTCGACGAATTCATCATCGCCAGCCTCAAGCAGGGTGTCTGAACCATGACCGAGCCCACGTCGATCCCGCTCGACGAGAACCAGATCATCGCCGAGCGCCGCGCCAAGCTGGCGCGCCTGCGCGCGGCCGGCAATCCGTTCCCGAACGACTTCGTGCCGGCGGACCGCGCGGGGCGCCTGACCACGCTGCACGCGGACATGACCCGCGAGCAACTCGAGGCCGCCGCGGTGAAGGTGTCGGTGTCGGGGCGCATGGTGCTCAAGCGCGTGCAGGGCAAGGCAAGCTTCGCCACCCTGCAGGACGCGACCGGTCGCGTGCAGCTCTGGATGAACGACGAAGGCATCGGCGCGGACACGCACGACGCGTTCAAGCACTGGGACCTGGGCGACATCGTGGCGGCCGAGGGCGTGCTGTTCAAGACGATGAAGGGCGAGCTGTCGGTGCGCTGCTCGAACGTGCGCCTGCTGGCCAAGGCGCTGCGCCCGCTGCCCGACAAGTTCCACGGGCTGGCCGACCAGGAGCAGCGCTACCGCCAGCGCTACGTGGACCTGATCGTCACCGAAGGCACGCGCGCCACGTTCGTCAAGCGCAGCCGCACGATCAACGCGATCCGCAACTTCATGGCGGGCAACGGCTTCCTGGAAGTCGAGACCCCGATGCTGCATCCGATCCCGGGGGGCGCGGCGGCCAAGCCCTTCGTCACGCATCACAACGCGCTCGATCAGCAGATGTTCCTGCGGATCGCGCCCGAGCTCTACCTGAAGCGCCTGATCGTCGGCGGCTTCGAACGCGTGTTCGAGATCAACCGCAACTTCCGCAACGAGGGGATCAGCCCGCGGCACAACCCCGAGTTCACGATGATGGAGTTCTACGCGGCCTACACCGACTACCGGTGGCTGATGGACTTCACCGAGCAGATCATCCGGGACGCCGCACTGGCGGCCGCCGGCACCACCGCCCTCGTCTACCAGGACAAGCCGCTCGATCTCGGCCAGCCGTTCGACCGGCTGACGATCGTGCAGGCGATCCGCAAGTACGTGCCGGCGCTGGCCGACGCCCCGCTGGACGATCCCGGGTTCCTGCGCGGCGAGCTGCGCAAGCATGGCGTCGACCTCACCGACGTGCGCCACCGCAACGCGGCGCTGGGCGCCCTGCAGCTGGCGCTGTTCGAGGAGACCGCCGAGCCCCTGCTGTGGCAGCCGACCTTCATCGTCGACTACCCCGTGGAGGTGTCGCCGCTGGCCCGTGCGTCCGACACGCGCCCGGGCATCACCGAGCGCTTCGAGCTGTTCATCACCGGCCGCGAGATCGCCAACGGCTTCTCCGAGCTCAACGACGCCGAAGACCAGGCGGCGCGCTTCCGCGCCCAGGTCGAAGCCAAGGAGGCCGGCGACGAGGAGGCGATGTTCTACGACGCCGACTACATCCGCGCGCTCGAGTACGGCATGCCGCCGACCGGCGGCTGCGGCATCGGCATCGACCGGCTGGTGATGCTGCTGACCGACAGCGCCAACATCCGCGACGTGATCCTGTTCCCGGCGCTCAAGCGCGAGGACTGACTCCGTGGCGCTCCGCCCGGCGTCTCGGTCGCGGTCCGCCTGAACCTCCGCGGCGGACCGCCCTGAACCTCAGTAGCGGTCCGCCCTGAACACCTCGACCGGCGCGAGCCACACCGCCACCCGGTAGTTCGGCGCGTAGTGCGCGAGCACGTGCTCGGCGATCCGGTCGGCGACCCCGTCGGGGCAGATCAGCTGCAGCTGGATCGACCGGTCGGCGTCCCATTCGCCGTCGTGGTCACCGTGCGCTCCGCCCCCGCGCACGTCGTGCACGGTGTAGCCCTGCGCACCGAGCCGGCGGGCGTCGGTGACGAGCGTGCGCTCCAGCACCGCCTCGGTGACGATCACCACCAGTCTGCGCGGATGTTTGTCCATGACGCCCTCCTGAGCGACGCGCGCGCCGGCGCGGACCGGCCGCCGCGTCGGCGACGAATCAGCCCGCCAAGCGGCGTGCTAGCTCCAGATACAGCGGGATCCCGACCGTGACGTTGAACGGGAACGTGACGCCCAGCGCCGTGCCGATCGACAGTGCCGGATTCGCTTCCGGCACGGCGATGCGCATGGCCGTCGGCGCCGCGATGTAGGAGGCGCTCGCGCACAACGCACCGAACACGGCGCTGCCGCCGTGCCCCAGGCCGAGCAGCACTCCGATCCCGACACCGGCCGTCCCCAGCACCAGCGGCGCGGCGACACCGAACACGATCAGGAACGGGCCGGCCCGGCGCAGGTCGGGCAGGCGCCCGCCCGCGACCAGCCCCATCTCGAGCAGGAACAGGCACAGCACCCCCTTGAACAGGTCGCCGAAGAGCGGCTTCATCGGCGCCAGTCCGTCCGGCCCGGCGATGAACCCGATCAGGATGCCGCCCAGCAGCAGGTACACCGCCTTGCCGAACAGGGTCTCGTGGGCCAGGTGTCCCCAGCGCACGTCGCGCACGGCATCCAGGCGCGCCAGCACGATGCCGACGACGATGCCGGGGGCTTCCATCAGAGCGACCAGCACGGCCAGCTGCGGTGCAGCGTCGAGGCCGGCGCGCGCCACGACGGCCTGCGCCACCGCAAACGTCACCACCGACACCGAACCGTAGTGGGCAGCGATCGACGCCGCGTCGGCCCGCGCCAGGCCACCCAGGCGACGCAGCACCGGGTACGCGAGCAGTGGGATCAGCGCCGAGGCGAGGATCGCGGCCGCGGCCAGCGGCAGGATCTCGGCCGGCGACTGCCGCGCCAGCTCCACCCCGCCCTTCAGCCCGATCGCCAGCAGCAGGTAGATCGCCAGCGTCTCGTACAGCGGCTCGGGCAGCCGGAGGTCCGACTTCGCGATGCGCGCCAGCAGGCCGAGCAGAAAGAACAGGACGACGGGGTCGAGGCTCATGCGCCCCACCCCGTGCACGGGCCCGGGCACGTCCCGGGCGCCACAGGCGCCACGCGTGCCCTGCGCGCGGGCACGGAGCTCACGTCGCCCCGGTGGGACGTGATAGGAGCCGACGGTGGCGCCATGCGCTCAGGCGGTGACGCCATGCGGTCAGCCGGTGACGCCACCCTGCCCCTCAGACCTCGTCGATCCACGCCTGCTGGATCGCCTCGAGGATCTTCTCGCCCGAGCGGTTCGGGTCGTCGTCGAACCCCGGCAGCGCCATCACCCACTTGTGCAGGTCCGTGAACCGCACCGTCGTCGGATCGACGTCGGCATGGGCTTCGGTCAGGGCGATGGCGATGTCCTGGATGTCGGTCCACTTCATGGTCAATGCTCCTCGCGTGCGTGGTTGATGGTGTAGCGCGGGATCTCGATCTCGAGGTCGGCGGCGCCGACCGCCACCTGACACGACAGGCGCGACTGCGCGGTCAGACCCCAGGCCTTGTCGAGCATGTCGTCCTCGTTCTCCTCCGACGGCGCCAGGGTGTTGAGCCCCTTGCGCACGATCACGTGGCAGGTGGTGCACGCGCACGACAGCTCGCACGCGTGCTCGATCTCGACGCCGTGCTTCAGCAGCGCGCGGCACAGGTTGGCGCCGGGCTCGACGTCGAACCGGACGCCGTCCGGGCACAGGTGTTCGTGAGGAAGGATCGTGATCTTGGGCATGGCGAATACAGGTGAAGGACGGCGAACCGTGACGCGGAAAGCGCCCGCGGTCGTCAGGGTCGGACGCCCGGAGTGATCGCGGCCGCCTGGCCGCCGCGCATCGTCAGAGGCGGACCTCGTCGAGCTTGCGTCCGGTCAGGGCGGACGCGATGGACCGGTCCATGCGGCGCGCGGCGAACGCCTCCGTGCCGCGCGCGAGCGCATCGGCGGCCACCGAGATGGCGTCCGCGTCGGCGCCCTGGCGTGCCTGGTCGAGCCGCGCGACCAGTGCGTCGATCTCGTGCAGCTCGGAGGGCGACAGCAGGTGCGCGTCGGCGGCGAGCGCGGCCCGTGTCGCTTCGACGAGGCGCAGCGCATCGACCTGCCGCTCGCGCAGCGCGCGCGCGCGCATGTCGTCGGCCGCCGCGCCGATGGACGACCGGAGCATCGTTGCGATCTCGTCGTCGGACAAGCCGTACGAGGGCTTGACCTGGATCGACGCCTCCACACCGGAGGACAGCTCGCGCGCGCTCACCGACAGCAACCCGTCGGCGTCGACCTGGAAGGTGACGCGGATGCGCGCCGCGCCGGCCGCCATCGGCGGAATGCCGCGCAGCTCGAAGCGTGCGAGCGACCGGCAATCGGCGACCAGTTCGCGCTCGCCCTGCACCACGTGCAGGGCCATCGCCGTCTGACCGTCGCGGAAGGTGGTGAACTCCTGGGCGCGCGCCACCGGAATGGTGGCGTTGCGCGGCACCAGCCGCTCGACGATGCCGCCCATCGTCTCGAGACCCAGCGACAGCGGAGTCACGTCGAGCAGCAGCCAGTCGTCGTCGGCGGTGCGATTGCCCGCCAGCAGGTTCGCCTGCACCGCCGCCCCCAGCGCGACGACACGATCGGGGTCGAGATCGATCAGCGGCGGCTTGCCCAGCAGGCGCTCCAGCGCGACCCGCACCTGCGGCATGCGGGTGGATCCGCCGACGAGCACCGCGCCCTTCACGTCGGCCACGTCGAGGCCCGCGTCCCGCAGCGCACGACGCGTGGCGGCGAGCGTGCGCTCGAGCAGGTCGCGCGTGATCTGCTCGAAGCGCTCGGTCGACAGCGGCAGCGTGACCCGGGTCGCATCCGACAGCTGCACCGCATAGGTGGTGTGCCCGTGCGACGTGAGCGCCTCCTTGGCGCGGCGCGCCTCGACGAGCATCGCCCGCAGGTCGCCGGCCGTGATCAGGCCGCCTTCGATCGCACGGTCGAGTGCGGACGGCATGCCCCCCTGGGACGACGTGCCCCCCTGGGACGACGTGCCCCCCTGGGACGAGGACCCGCCCTGAGTCGAAGACCCGCCCTGAGTCGAAGACCCGCCCTCGGGCGCCGCCGCCAGCAGCCCCGTCTCGACGAGCGCCCACTCGACGATGCGGCGGTCGAAGTCGTCGCCGCCGAGTGCCGTGTCGCCGCCGGTGGCGATCACTTCGAAGACGCCCCGCGTCAGGCGCAGGATCGAGATGTCGAAGGTGCCGCCCCCGAGGTCGTAGATCGCATAGACCCCTTCGACGCCGTTGTCGAGCCCGTAGGCCACGGCCGCGGCGGTCGGCTCGTTGAGCAGCCGCAGCACGGTGAGGCCGGCCAGCCGCGCGGCGTCCTTGGTCGCCTGGCGCTGCGCGTCGTCGAAGTACGCCGGCACGGTGATCACCGCGCCCACCAGCTCGCCGCCCAGGGCCTGCTCGGCGCGCTGACGCAGCGCCTTGAGGATCTCGGCCGACACCTCGACCGGGCTGCGTTCCCCCGCCCGGGTCGCCAGGCGGACCATGCCCGGCGCCTCGACGAAGCGGTACGGCGTGCGGTGCCGGCGCGCATCGTCCAGCCCGCGGCCCATGAAGCGCTTGACCGACACGATGCAGTTCTCGGGATCGGCCGCCGCCTGCTCGGCCGCCTCGTAGCCCACCGCCACGCTGCCGTCCTCGCGATAATGGACGATCGAAGGCAGCAGCGAACGGCCGGCCTCGTCGTCGATCACCTCGCTGACGCCGTGGCGCACCGTGGCCACCAGCGAGTTCGTGGTGCCGAGATCGATGCCGACCGCGAGTCGCCGCTGGTGCGGCTCGGGGCTCATGCCCGGCTCCGAAATGTGCAACAGGGCCATGGTGGTGGGTTCGCTCCGGGTCGAGGGTGCGTCAGTGGTGCAGCAGGCGCTCTTCGGCAGCGTCGATGTTCGCTGCCAGGCGATCGAGGAACATCAGGCGGCGCACCAGGCCGGCGGCCTCCTGCGTGTCGCCGCGGTCGTCGAGCGCGACGGCGAGCGCGTCCAGCAGCGCACGGCGGGCGTCGTCGAGCGCGGCGCGCAGCGCGCCCAGGGCCGACAGGTCGCGCGCGGCGACGGCGTCGTCGAGCTGCTCGCGCCACTCCATCTGCTGCACGAGGAAGTCCGGCGGCATCGCGGTGTTGGACTCGACCGCGACGTCGACCCCGCGCAGCGCACACAGGTAGCCGGCCCGCAGCGCCGGGTCGCGCAGCGTGCGATAGGCTTCGTTCGCCTGGGCGGCCAGCTGCATCGCGATGCGCCGGTCGGTGTCGCTGCCCGCCACGTGACGGTCGGGATGCACGGCGCCCTGCACGGAGCGATAGGCCGCATCCAGCGCTGCACGGTCGAGGCCGAAGGCGGCCGGCAGACCGAACAGGTCGAAGTGGTTTCGGGTCAGGGAACTCATCTCGGGGAACGGATCGGGAGGGCTGCCACGATGGGCGCACGCGCCCGCCTCACGTGAAAGAGGCGGCCCGCGGCCGCCTCGAGATCAGGCTGCAAGGCGCAAGTCTAGACGTTGAACGACTCGCCGCACCCGCATTCGCTCTTGACGTTGGGGTTGTTGAACTTGAAGCCTTCGTTCAGGCCCTCGCGCACGAAGTCGAGCTCGGTGCCTTCGATGTACGGCAGGCTCTTCGGATCGATGATCACGCGCACGCCGTGGCTCTCGAACTGCAGGTCGTCGGGCTGCACCTCGTCCGCATATTCGAGCTTGTAGGCCATGCCCGAGCAGCCGGTGGTCTTGACGCCCAGCCGCAGGCCGACGCCCTTGCCCCGGCGCTCGAGGTAACGCGCGACGTGACGGGCCGCGCTTTCCGTGAGGGTCACGCCCATGCTCACCTCCGACATCATGCCGCCTTCATCTGCACGGCGTCGCCCGCCGTGCCGGCGCCCGCGTCGCCATGCTTGCGCCGGTAGTCTTCGACCGCCGCCTTGATCGCGTCCTCGGCCAGGATCGAGCAGTGGATCTTGACCGGCGGGAGCGCCAGTTCCTCGGCGATCTCGGTGTTCTTGATCAGCGCAGCCTGGTCGAGCGTCTTGCCCTTCACCCATTCGGTGACCAGCGACGACGACGCGATCGCCGAACCGCAGCCGTAGGTCTTGAAGCGCGCGTCTTCGATCACGCCTTCGTCGTTGACCTTGATCTGCAGCTTCATCACGTCACCGCACGCGGGCGCACCGACCATGCCGGTGCCGACGTGCGGGTCGGCCTTGTCGAACGCGCCGACGTTGCGCGGGTTCTCGTAGTGATCGATGACTTTTTCGCTGTATGCCATGGTGTACTCCGGAAATCAGTGCGCCGCCCACTGGACCGTGTTCAGGTCCACGCCTTCCTTGACCATCTCCCAGAGGGGCGACATCTCGCGCAGCTTGCCCACCTTGCGGCGCAGCAGGTCGACGGCGAAGTCGACTTCCTCTTCGGTGGTGAAGCGGCCGATCGAGAAGCGGATGGAACTGTGCGCGAGCTCGTCGCTGCGGCCCAGCGCACGCAGCACGTACGAAGGCTCCAGGCTGGCCGACGTGCAGGCCGATCCGCTGGACACGGCGATGTCCTTCACCGCCATGATCATCGACTCGCCTTCGACGTAGTTGAAGCTCATGTTCAGGTTGTGCGGCACGCGGCGCTCGAGGTCGCCGTTGACGAACACCTCTTCCATCGCGGTCAGGCCGCGCAGCAGCTTGTCGCGCAGCATGCGGATGCGCTCGTTCTCGGTCGCCATCTCTTCGCGGGCGATGCGGAACGCCTCGCCCATGCCGACGATCTGGTGCGTGGGCAGCGTGCCCGAGCGGAACCCGCGTTCGTGCCCGCCGCCATGGATCTGCGCCTCGATGCGCACGCGCGGCTTGCGCCGCACGAACAGCGCGCCCATGCCCTTGGGGCCATAGGTCTTGTGGGCCGAGAAGGACATCAGGTCGACCTTCAGTGCCGCCAGGTCGATCACGAGCTTGCCCGTGGCCTGCGCGGAGTCGACATGGAAGATGATGCCGCGCTCGCGGCACAGCTCGCCGATGGTCGGGATGTCCTGGATGACGCCGATCTCGTTGTTCACGAACATGACCGAGACCAGGATCGTGTCGGGCCGCAGCGCGGCACGGAACGCGTCCAGGTCGAGCAGGCCATTCTCCTGCACGTCGAGATAGGTGACCTCGAAGCCCTGGCGCTCCAGCTCGCGCATGGTGTCCAGCGTGGCCTTGTGCTCGGTCTTGACGGTGATCAGGTGGCGGCCGCGATCCTTGTAGAAATGGGCCGCGCCCTTCAGCGCCAGGTTGATCGACTCGGTGGCCCCCGACGTCCACACGATTTCGCGCGGATCGCAGTTCACCAGCGCGGCCACCTGCTCGCGCGCCTCTTCCACCGCCTTCTCGGCATCCCAGCCGTAGGCATGGCTGCGCGAGGCCGGGTTGCCGAACCGGTCGTGCAGGAACGGAACCATCTTGTCGACGACCCGCGGGTCGACCGGGGTGGTCGCCGAGTAATCGAGATAAATGGGCAGGTGCAGCATCGGGGACTCCGGATCGGTCGGTTCAGGTCAGGACGTGGCGCGCGTGCCGTCCACACGGATCGGCTGCAGCGTCGACGTCGGGAACTCGAGCGCGGCGCGATGCTCGCGCAGCACCGAGATCTGCTTGGGCGCCTGCGTGGTTTCGCGCGTGCGCTGCTGGTCGACGAGGTCGACGAGCGGCACCGAATCCAGGTACTCGATCATCTTCTTGTTCAGGTTCGACCACAGCTCGTGCGTCATGCAGCGGCCTTCATCGTGGCAGTTCTCGCTGCCGCCGCACTGCGTCGCGTCGATCGGCTCGTCGACCGCGAAGATGATGTCGGCCACGGTGATGTCCTTCATCGACCGGGCGAGCGTGTAGCCGCCGCCGGGGCCGCGGGTGCTCTCGACGAGCTCGTGCCGGCGCAGCTTGCCGAACAGCTGCTCGAGGTACGACAGGGAGATCTTCTGGCGCTGGCTGATCCCGGCCAGGGTGACCGGCCCCTGGTGCTGCCGCATGGCCAGGTCGATCATCGCGGTGACGGCGAACCGTCCTTTGGTCGTCAAACGCATGGGGCCCTCCCTTCGATGCCTGAGTTGATTACTCAACTATACAGGTGGTTGACTATTTTAGTCGAGATTGACTGTATCACCATCAGGGGTTTGTCCAGGACAACAATGCGAAAGGGCCCGCATCGGGCCCTTCCCTTCCTGAACCGCGCAACCCGCGGATCGGACATGCACGCTGGCATGTCCGGACCCGAGGCGCCGCGCGGACGCGCTGCCTCGCGGGTCAGGCGGCGGCCACCTGGGTGGCGCGGCGCTTGGCCACTTCGAGCAAACCCGTGCAGGCGTCCTCGATGTAGTCGAGCACCTGCTCGAATCCTTGCGCGTTGCCGTAGTACGGATCCGGGATGGTGGCGGTCTCGTGCTCGGTGGCGAAGCGCATCAGCAGCTGCAGCTTGTGGTGGGTGCGCTTGGGCGCCATCTGCTGCAGCAGCGACAGGTTGTCCCAGTCCATGGCGAGGATCATGTCGAACTCGTCGAAATCCTTCTCCTTGACACGCGCCGCCTTCAGGTCGGAGATGTCGAAGCCGCGCTTGGCCGCCACGGCCTGGGCGCGCTTGTCGGGCGCTTCGCCCGCATGGAACGCATGGGTGCCGGCCGACGCCACCTTCACCACGTCGTCGAGACCCGCCTGACGCACCAGATGCCTGAACACGCCCTCCGCCATCGGTGACCGGCAGATGTTGCCCATGCACACGAACAGGATCCTGGTGTTCATCGCGAGAGAGATCGGTTCTCTTTTTGCCATTTCAATATCCGACGATTGAGCCAAACCAATGTGACGCGACTGCCCGGGCCGAAGCCTATGCAGCGCGATCAGACACGAACGGAACCACGTTGCCATTGCCGTTCGCCCCAAATACCTGTTCCTTCAACACCGCCAGCTGGTCCCTCAGCTTGGCGGCCTTCTCGAACTCGAGGTTGCGCGCGCTCTCGAGCATCAGCTTCTCCAGACGCTTGATCTCGCGTGCCGCGTTCTTCTCGCTCATCACCTCGTACTTCGCCTGCTGCTGCGCGGCCTGCAGCTCCTGCCGGGACTGCTGCGGGTCGAAGACCCCGTCGATCATCTCCCGCACCTGCTTCTGAACCCCGCGCGGCACGATGCCGTGCTGCGCGTTGAACGCAATCTGCTTCGTGCGCCGGCGCCCGGTCTCGTCCATTGCACGCTGCATGGAATCCGTCACCCGGTCGGCGTACAGGATCGCGGCGCCGTTCAGGTTGCGCGCCGCCCGCCCGATGGTCTGGATCAGGCTGCGCTCGGAGCGCAGGAACCCTTCCTTGTCGGCATCGAGGATGGCGACCAGCGACACCTCGGGGATGTCCAGCCCTTCGCGCAGCAGGTTGATGCCGACCAGCACGTCGAACACGCCGAGCCGAAGATCGCGGATGATCTCCACCCGCTCGACCGTATCGATGTCGGAGTGCAGGTATCGCACCTTCACCGCATGGTCGGCGAGGAAATCCGTCAGGTCTTCGGCCATTCGCTTGGTCAGGGTGGTGACGAGCACCCTTTCACCGGCCGCCACCCGCTGGTTGATCTCGGACAGCACGTCGTCGACCTGCGTGACGGCCGGCCGCACCGTGACCGGCGGGTCGATCAGGCCGGTGGGACGCACCACCTGCTCGACCACCTGGCCGGAATGGCGGGCTTCGTAGTCGGCCGGCGTGGCGGACACGAACACGCACTGGGTGACCTTCTGCTCGAACTCCTCGAACTTCAGCGGGCGGTTGTCGAGCGCCGACGGCAGGCGGAAGCCGTATTCGACCAGGGTTTCCTTGCGCGCGCGGTCGCCGCGGTACATGCCGCCGAGCTGCCCGATGGTGACGTGGCTTTCGTCGATGATCATCAGCGCGTCGCGCGGCAGGTAGTCCACCAGCGTGGGCGGGGGATCGCCGGGGCGCGCGCCCGACAGGTGCCGGGTGTAGTTCTCGATGCCCTTGCAGAAGCCCAGCTCCTGCAGCATCTCGATGTCGAAGCGGGTGCGCTGCTCCAGCCGCTGCGCCTCGACCAGCTTGCCGTTCTCGTAGAAGAACTTGAGGCGCTCGGAGAGCTCCTCCTTGATGGTGTCGAGCGCACGCATCACGGTGGCGCGCGGCGTCACGTAGTGCGAGGACGGGTAGACGGTGAAGCGCGGGATCTTCTGGCGCACCCGGCCGGTGAGCGGATCGAACAGCTGCAGGCTCTCGATCTCGTCGTCGAACAGCTCCACGCGCACGGCCAGCTCGGCGTGCTCGGCGGGGAAGATGTCGATGGTGTCGCCGCGCACTCGGAACGACCCGCGCACGAACTCGGTCTCGTTGCGTTTGTATTGCATCGCAACAAGACGCTGCAGGATGTCGCGCTGCGACATGCGGTCACGCACCCGCAGCACCTGGATCATGGCGTGGTAATCGTGCGGGTTGCCGATGCCGTAGATGCACGACACGGTGGCGACGATCACGGTGTCGCGCCGCTCGAGCAGCGACTTGGTCGCCGACAGGCGCATCTGCTCGATGTGCTCGTTGATGGACGAGTCCTTCTCGATGAACAGATCGCGCTGGGGAACGTAGGCTTCCGGCTGGTAGTAGTCGTAATACGAGACGAAGTACTCCACCGCGTTGTTCGGGAAGAACTCGCGCATCTCGGAGTACAGCTGGGCCGCCAGCGTCTTGTTGGGCGCGAGCACCAGCGCGGGGCGCCCGGTGCGCGCGATGACGTTGGCCATCGTGAAGGTCTTGCCCGACCCGGTGACGCCCAGCAGCGTCTGGAAGCTCAGGCCGTCGTTCACCCCTTCGACCAGGCGCTCGATGGCCTCCGGCTGATCACCCGCCGGGGGGAACGGCTGGTACAGCTGGAACGGGCTGCCCGGGAAGCTGACAAACTTCGAGTTGTCTAGCGTGAAACCAGCCATGAGGCGGAAGGCGTGCGTGTTAAACTGTTGATTCGTATCGATTCCCGGGTTCGGATCTCGAAACCGGACCGCAATCGCAGGCAGGGGGTCAGCCCCGTCCGGCGAAGAGCGAATTATGGCTTCTCCCCCCTCAAAAAGCTAGCCTTCTGCACATTTTTTGTGCAGCACACTTTGTAACGATTTGTTTTTTCACAAACGAATCAAGAACTTGGTCGAGAATATGAGCCAATCGATGTTTGCCGCCGTGGAACTGGCCCCGCGCGACCCGATCCTGGGTCTGACCGAGGCGTTCAATGCCGACACCCGCCCCACCAAAGTCAACCTGGGCGTGGGTGTGTACTACGACGACGGCGGCAAGATCCCGCTGCTGGGCGCGGTGCGCGAGGCCGAACGCCTGCGCCTGGAAGCCGCCCCGGCCCGCGGCTACCTGCCGATCGAAGGCATCCCCGGCTACAACACTGCAGTGCAGCAACTGCTGTTCGGCGCCGGCTCGCCACTGCTGGCCGCGGGCCGCGTGGCCACGTTCGAGACCCTGGGCGGCACCGGCGGCCTGAAGGTCGGCGCCGACTTCCTCAAGCGCCTGTACCCCAACGCCGGGCTGTGGATCAGCGACCCGAGCTGGGAGAACCATCGGGCGCTCTTCGAGGCGGCCGGCTTCAAGGTGTCCAACTACCCGTACTACGACGCGCAGACGCACGGCGTGAAGTTCGACGAGATGCTGGCCTGCCTGAACGGCCTGCCGGCGGACAGCATCGTCGTGCTGCACGCGTGCTGCCACAACCCCACCGGCGTCGACCTGGACCGCGCGCAGTGGGTGCGCGTGGTCGAGGCGGTGCGCGCGCGCGGCCTGATCGCGTTCCTGGACTGTGCGTACCAGGGCTTCGGCGACGGCATCGACGAGGACGCGACCGCGCTGCGCCTGTTCGGCGAAAGCGGCCTGTCGTTCTTCGTGTCGAGCTCGTTCTCCAAGAGCTTCTCGCTGTACGGCGAGCGCTGCGGCGCCCTGTCGATCGTCACGGCCGACAAGGACGAGACCGCCCGCGTCGTCAGCCAGGTCAAGCGCGTGATCCGCACCAACTACTCCAACCCGCCGACGCACGGCGCGGCAGTGGTCGCGGCCGTGCTGTCGACCCCGGCGCTGCGCAAGCAGTGGGAAGACGAGCTCGCCGGCATGCGCGACCGCATCCGCGCGATGCGCACGGCGCTGGTCGACAAGCTCAAGCAGAAAGGCGTGACCCGCGACTTCTCCTTCGTCACGCGCCAGCGCGGCATGTTCTCGTACTCGGGCCTCACCTCGGCCCAGGTGGACCGCCTGCGCGATGAGTACGGCATCTATGCGGTGAGCACCGGCCGGATCTGCCTGGCCGCGCTGAACAGCCGCAACATCGACTACGTGGCCGATGCGATCGCGGCCATCCTCAAGAGCTGAGCGTGGTGTGACGCGACGTCGCTGCGGCATCGACTTGCACGCCGCAGCGAGGCACGCTAGAATCTAAGGCTCGATTCCCCGATAGCTCAGTCGGTAGAGCGCCGGACTGTTAATCCGTAGGTCCCTGG